>Ga0209211_10002085_pt1 | contig 35427 bp, 44 predicted proteins | sample RifGroA2_FD_183992 | JGI IMG/M metagenome (GOLD analysis project Ga0209211, IMG submission 183992) | Groundwater microbial communities from Rifle, Colorado, USA - Groundwater A2 (SPAdes) (version 2) | ecosystem: Environmental > Aquatic > Deep subsurface > Groundwater | place: Rifle, Colorado... | reverse complement strand
GAAGCCACAATGCGAGGTCCGAGATGCTCGCGCGAGGGGCACGAGCGTGCAAACGCGCGGCAGAGATGCCCTGTGAAAGAACGGACACCTGGAGCGGGCGTTCAAGCAGCGATGTAACAATAACACGGAGGCGCACTATGACGAATGATACTACGAATGATGCAGCAAACAATACCACGAAGGATACTGCGGGCAATACGACTACGGGCAATGCTACGGGCCATGCCACCACGTACAATACTACTACAGGCAATGCCGACAAGAGCAATACCACGCAAGAGACCGCGCAGGGAGGCGCTAGAGACTCTACGGTCGTGGCGGTCAGCGGCGGGTTCGACCCGGTGCATATCGGCCACGTACGCATGTTCATCGAGGCCAAGCGGCTCGGTAGCCACCTCGTCGTCATTGTCAACAACGACAATTGGATAGCGCTCAAGAAAGGCTACCCATTCATGCCAGAGAAGGAGCGCAAAGAGATAATCGAGGCGTTCGAGGTGGTCGACGAAGTCATGCTGACGCGTCACACATCTGGCACGAAGGACATGTCGGTGTGCGAAGAGCTCGCGATCCTCAAGCCCGATATCTTCGCTAACGGCGGCGATAGGAAGGCGGAGAACATCCCTGAGTACGAGCTCTGCGACAGGCTCGGCATCAAGATGGTCTTCGGCATCGGGCACGGCGGGAAAGTGCAGAGCTCGAGCGACATGGTAAAGCTAGCGAAGGAGCACGACGCGATGAAACCCGATAGTGCGGAAGCGGCGGAAACAGTCATGACGAATGCATGAGATGCCACGCCGGAACGGCCGGATGGCAGAGCCAGATAGCAGATCAAGCGATTCCCGAACACCGCATCGGCTATAACTTCGGGGCGTTCTCCATGCTTATCATGATGAACTCAGTCTCCTTGATCTTGAAGATGAGCAGTTTCATGAACTCGGCCAAGACAGGCGCCCACAACTGGGGGTTCTTCTCCTTGAACGCATCTATTGCCGCTTCGAAGTCAGCGTATTCGCTGAAGATAAACCTCGTGAGCTTGCTATGCTTATTGTACGTGTCGAACACCTTCATATAATAATCTGCGACACGGGTAAGCAAGCCCTTGAGCTCCAGCTTGGCATGCTGGTCCTTGAGGAGATCCTTGAACTTATTCAACTTCGCCGTGTGGAGTATATCCGATACCTTGATTACATAATCACCGATCATGCCGAAGAAGTAGATTATGTAAGAGATATAGAGCAATTCGAGCGAAGAGAGATTGAACCGATACGCGGTGGCGGAGTTGTTGAGCGCGTACTTGATAGCCCTTCTCGCGAGCAGCACCTGTCGCTGGACCTCGAGCCCCCGCTCTTGGATATCCCTGATGTTGGAGTCCGAGTCTATCATCGCTATCGTCTCCATGAAGAGATTCTTGGTGATGTGCCCTATCCGGACGATGATGGCTTGCAGATCCAGCGTCTTCACCTCCCAGAACACATGGATGACGATCTTGTCGGCGGTGACCTCCATGACCTCGGCCGCGATGAACTCGTGGACGTGCTTGCGGACGAACGCGACTTTCCCAGCATTAGGCCCGGTCAATGTTATGACTGTGTAACCATTCAGGTACGTAGAGAGCAATAATTGTATGATCTCATCGGTCGATTTCTCAGAGATGTCGATGGTGAGTTCGTGCACTCCATCGGAATTACCGCTCAGCGGCATTATCTCCAATGAGTTCCTCATCGTCTCCTGGACCGACAAGGTATCCCCTTTCTTCAAGTTATTCTTCTTCAACCAGGTGTGCGGAACAGTCATGCAGAACGCCGATTTCCCAAACTGAATTAATTTCCGTTCATCCATTGTTTCCCCACCATAGCATCTCTGCTGCAAGAATTGATATATAGTAAAACGTTATAGTATATAATCAATGTCTATATACTACCTAATACGCAACTCATAGTCGGTGAATTCTGCAATTTAATTGCATATAGAGTATATACTCGAAAATAATAGGCTGAATATACCCCCTATAACCACATTGATTATACTCGCGACCTATACGTACGTTAAGATAGGGAACAACCTATCTCGAGGGGGTAATAATGGTGAACACACACATCACTGAAAAAAATATTGATCGCGGATCAAGCAAGAAAAACTCTATCTTCTTCATCTTCTTGACGGCCACACTAAGCATCATGATGCTGGTGGCAGTAGCCGGGTTCGTCACGATCACTGCCGCCTCTGTATATGCTTTGGCCGATACGACGCCGCCCAAGATACTATCGGTCTCGCCAATGAACAACGAGAAGAGTATCTCGACGGATGAACCGATCACTGTGCAATTCAGCGAAGACATGAATCCGTCAACGATAAACGGCAACACATTCACCGTCATGCAACGATCGACGCCTGAATCGGGGACGTTCAGATCGCTTGATATAGAGAACAGCGTACAATACGCGAGCCGCACCGCGACATTCACCGCGGACGAAGTGTTCTCGCCTAACCAGGAGTACGGCAACGTCTTCACTGTCACCATAACGACCGGTGCCGAGGATCTCGCAGGCAACGGACTCTCGCAGGAGTACACCTGGAGCTTCACGACCGGCGGCGACAAGTTCAACACAGGCGATACGACATCGCAATCGAACCAGAGCGCCAACGGCAGCACACCCGCAGTAGTGCCGGTGACGACACCCGCACAACCACCAGTCACAGGAGCACCGATAACAACACTCCGGACCGCTACAGCAAGCGAATTCCCCTGGGAGTGGATCGCCGGCGGAGCATTCTTGCTCCTGGTGGCGGCAGTCATCTTCGGTCTCGCAGCTAAACCGTCGCGCACGAAAAGCAGAGACGACACCAAAAATGCGCGTCCCACACCATTCGGCGATGTACACGCTGTGAGGAAGATAGAAGGAATAGGCCCGGTGTACAGCAAAGCGCTCCAAAACATGGGGATAAAGAACACCCAGCAACTATGGGAGGCCGATGCCGCCAGAGTATCACGCAACACCGGCGCACCTCTCACCACGGTCAAAAGCTGGCAACACATGGCAGAGCTATCCAGCGTCAAGAACATCGGACCGCAATATGCTGAACTGCTCGAACGTTCAGGGGTACACACCATCACCCAACTCTCGAACTCCGATCCTGGCAAGCTGCTAAAGCTCGTACAGGAGAAACAAGATTCGCTCGATATGAGCATCGTGGGGAGCTCTCCCGGGCAAACCACGGTCGAGAATTGGATCGAAGGAGCGCGCGACCACAAATTCATCGGCTACGAGGAGCAGACCGCATAAGATCTCTTCAATCCTTATTTTTCATAGTTTTCATGCAAGCTCGCGTGTTTCCGTATAATTCGGCATTAGCTCAGGCAAGAGAAGTGCCATAAGGGTATGGGCTGCTTCCATCATTCAAGGTTCCATCCTTTAGGATCAGTCTTTACTGCTATTCAGGAAACAATCAGATCAGGCAAACAATCAGGTTCCAATATCCAGACATTTTCAGGGGTTGCAACACCCAAGGGTTGCAATGGTGGCAGCACCATCGTGCTGCGGGGGAGTTATGACGATATTGACAAGATCAAACAATACAACGAACGCAACACCCGCATTGAACGCAGGTGCCTTCGCAGGCGCCTCATACAAGGGCGAGGCAAATCACGAGACAAATCCGGGGACATCCTCTTGGCTATCGGATGACGACCAGCACTACAACCAGCACAACAATCACCACAACCGCAAGAATACGCTCATCGCGACTCTCGTAGTGCTATTAACCATGCTCGGTGCCACATTCGCATTCGCGGCAAGCCAACCACTAGTAGACATGGGCACAGCGGCGAACTTCGCGATACTCGGCAAAACAGGGATATCCACCACCGGAACCACATCAATCGTCGGAGATATCGGTGTGAGCCCGATCGATGCCACCGGGATGACAGGATTCGGATTGATCATGGACTCATCCAATCAATTCTCGACATCATCCCTGCTCGATGGACGAGCGTACGCATCTGATTACGCCCCGCCCACTCCCACAGCCATGACCACCGCGATAAGCGACATGGAGACCGCATACACCGAGGCGGCTGGACGCACATTACCCGACCACACCGAGCTCGGCGCGGGGAACATCGGAGGAATGACGCTCACACCAGGGCTCTACAAATGGAGCAGCAGCGTCACGATACCGACAGACGTCACGCTCAATGGAAGCCCGACCGACGTGTGGGTCTTCCAGATAGCGCAGACGCTCGATATCAGCTCGGGAAAGAAGATCGTCCTGATAGGCGGAGCGAGAGCGGAGAACATCTTCTGGCAAGTCGGCGGCCAAACAACGCTCGGCACGACATCCGTCTTCAACGGAAACATACTCGGCCAGACGGCGATCGTTATCGAGACAGGAGCGACATTGAACGGCAGAGCATTGGCACAGACAGCGGTGACGCTGGACTCAAATAACGTCACTGAGGCAACCATCACTCCACCCGTCGTGAATCAGACGACGAACGTGACTGTGAGCATCGCGCCTTGGTACCCTCAAGAGAACAACTACATCCTCATCTGCGACGCGAACGGTTTCGTACCGACCAGCTACGATTGGAACTTCGGCGACGGACAATTGCTCCAGAATTACAGCCAGGACAACATCTACCATACCTACGCGGATGGAGTGTACAACACCACATGCACCGCAATGAACACGCTGATCAGCGAGACAGGTAGTATCATCATCAGCGTGAACATGACGGGAAACCAAACCAACACCACAGAGTGTTTCTATTCAATCAAGGACATACCGGCAGTCTGCATCGGCGGCACGATAACGACCGATACAACGAATGGATGCAGGACAATCGTATGCACGAATGAAAGCGCCAGCATGCAAGTGCTCGCGTGCGACAAGCCGACAGGCACGAATCCGGCATACTTCGAGATGTACAAGCAATGGCAAACAGGGACCGATGTTACAGAAATCTGCATCGGCACCACATGCATCAGCGACAACGGGTTCGCAAGCCAAAGCTACCCGTATTGCATCAGCAACCCCATCCCGCCAGTCAACGACACGAACACGACGACGAACACAACGAACCTGACGAGCACCACACTGCATGTCGCGCCTTGGTATCCGCAAGGGGGGAACTATGTGTTCATCTGCGACGCGAGCGGCTTCACACCGACAAGCTATGATTGGGACTTCGGCGACGGACAGAACCTCTGGGACTACAACCAGGACAACACGTACCATAGCTATGCGAACGGGACCTACAACCTGACATGTATTGCGAAAAACAACGAGATAAGCAGCGCCGGAACGCTCACCATCAACGTGTAGGCGCATGCAGGCAATAGGAGGACCTGGAATGACGCGAATGGAATATCGGAACGCGGATCACGCAGCAACACATACGATGCATGCGCGATCATTCCGACACATCATGGTGAATCCGGGGGGATCACATAGTTAGCACAACAACACCAGGTGGCTGCGCAACAACGGCCATCTGGCACAATCCTTGATTGAGCAGATAAAACGTGGAGGGGCACTATGGCAGTACACAGCATGACGAGAACAAACACGATGAAAAAACGAGAATACCCAAAATTAAGCCAGTATTTCAGGGAGAGAATCGACACAACACAGACCATGAATACTGTCAAGAAATGCGAGTGCATGTTCTGCCTTAACGCCGGAAACAACACGAGATGAACGATGAACGCTATACACATCGCTATCCGCAGTAGAGAGAACCTATGACGCAGACCCACCTGCAGTCCAGCATCACCGACACACAGGGGAACAAGAGCGCCGCGAGGCGCATCATGCACGGCGCGTTATGGCACGTCTTCCTCGGCTCGCGCGGCGGCGACACACGCATGCGCATAATCCGGCTCTTACGCCAGCAGCCATTGAACGCCCATCGGTTGAAAGTGCTGCTCGATCTCGATTATTCGACCATACGCCACAGCCTACGCGTGCTTGAGAAGAACCGCGTCGTTGAGCATTCGGGCGAAGAGTACGGCGGAACATACGATTTCACGGCCGAATTCCAGAATGAAAGTTCCGACTTCAGGCTGCTCATACCGCAAGACGAAGGACGGAACGGATATGGCAAGCAAGCATGGAACGACAGAGGATACCGCGCCACACCGACCATCCAACACGCATGAATACCTCACAAGTCACAATTCACCAGCGCACAACAACGCTACGAAGAACACACAGTCGATACGAGATGGGGGAACAACATGGAATCATCACTACTATCATGGGCAATAGCGTTTTTAGTGTTAGCACTGATATCGGCAGTATTCGGATTCGGCCTCGTCGCAGGCATGTCAATAACGATCGCAAAATGGCTCGCGATAATCTTCGTGATACTGTTCGTGGTCTCGGCGATAGCACACACTGTGAAACGCGCATGAACACATATTCACAAATATGAACCTATGCGATAGACCGACGCGATAACCAGGACACAACGATGAGCAAAACACGTGCGAAGACCACAAACGAACAACAATGCAAGGACTGATTATAGAGGATGAACGGAGGAAACAACATGGCGAAGATTAGCAGAGGCGGAAGAATGACGGCGGCGAAGAGAAGGGCTGCGAACACAGCAGGAGGGAAAGGCATGGTGAAAAACAGGCCTGCGGGGAAGAACATAATGCGGACATAATCCATCAAGGCATCAATGACGACTGGATTAGCTCGCGATCCCAGAAAACCACACACCGAAATAACGGATGAAAGAACAGCAAAACAATTGTGCGCAACAAGGGTGACGACACATGAACGACCAAGATATCATCAGACAGATCGAGCAAGACCAGATTGACAACGCAAAACCGATTGAGAGCGAAGATGTCGATGACACGGAGACGAACATCGGAGTCTACGACCCTGAAACGCTCCATGATTTCGTCGATAACGACATGATATCGAACGAAGAGGAAGGGTTCATGATAGGATATATGGAAGAATGAACATACCGCCAACCTACACACCAGCAATATCCACTACTGAAGATACCACCAGTAGTAACTGGAGAATAGCGATGTTATCGGCTCAATGCGGAGAGAATGGTGAAGGAATAACGGACGAGAAAGGAGACTGTAGCTACAATGATGCCATACGACTATTTCGGGAATGAGAGGGCGTTTTTCAGCTTTATGCTGGCGATACTACTGTGCGTGGCGGTGATATGGCTGATAGTATGGTTCGTCGAGACGAGAATAGTGAACACTCCGAAAAGCAACGCGTCTCGCGAGATACTCGAGAAGAGATACGCGAAGGGCGAGATAACGAAACGGGAATACGAGAGGATGAGAAGAGACCTATCGCGAACGTGAGACGATGGCGAACGATGAACATAGCGGAGGAATCATGGGAATGATAGCGGACGGATTGATTCAGATAACCAGGGTCATAACCGCGGGCGTAATGCCGCCGATAGCGGAAGGCACCGAGACCATCATGAAGAGCATCGATGAAAAAATTGCGCGGATAGAGAAGAGGATACTGCGGAAGACAGTATCGATGATGATCTTAGGATTCGGTGCGACGTTCCTGGTGCTCGCGCTCTTCTCCCTCCTGGTGGAATACCTGCTATGGAGCAACGCCGCGGCGTTCTTCTCGATAGGAATAACGATTTTCGTAATAGGTCTACTGCTCAAAGCAGGAGACCATGACGGGTGAACACATGACACAGACATCAAACGCGATCGAACACGAAAACCACGGCATCAGGCAACGCGCCCACGACGGCGTGGACAGAGTCATGGACAAGGCGGATAGCATGAGAGACGCCGGCGAAAAGGCGATGGACAAAGCGAAAGAGAAGGGGATAGAGATGAGAGCGGATGTCGACGGGTATATCCGCAAGAACCCTGAGAAATCCGTGCTGATCGCGGCCGGGGTCGGCGTGGCGGTGGGAGCGATGGCCGCAGCGGCGATGATGAACAAGAAGCGCTAAAGCAGGAAGCGCCAAATCGCGCAAGCGACCATAAAACACAGGGGATAGAACATACATAGCACTACGACGCGTTCCCGCATGGCACAACACAACCAATACGAAAGGATAGTCCCATTCATAATATTCGTATTGGCGTTAGTGCTCATCTTCAAGCTCATCCGACCGATGATAACGATCATCCTGTGCAGCATACTGCTCGCGTACATCACATTCCCCGTCTACAGCGCCATCAGAAAGAGGGTGTCGAACGAAGCATTCTCGATAATCGCGGCCATAATGATAGTGACGACCATCGTCTTGATCCCCATCATGTTCTTGACATTCGAAGCGACGCAAGAGGGGTACTATTTCTATCACTCGCTATCCGACAACGTCGCCAAAGGAGCGGTGTTCGGATTCGGATGCGCCAGCGCCGATTCGAAATTGTGCTCGCTCCTCAACCAAGCGGAGAAGCTCAGCAGAGATCGACTATCCGAGTTCGGCTTCGACAAACGGCTGCAGAGCATGGTGTCGGTCCTGGAAGAGAAGATGACCGCGTTCATACTGAGCATCCCGCTCATCATCGCGCAGATCTTCCTCATACTCATCACGACATTCTTCATCCTGAAAGATTGGAGGACCATGCTCGCGAAGACAGTAGACATTATCCCGATGAGAGCAAAGACGGTGAAACGGCTCATCGGAGAGTTCGGGGACATAGCGAACACCGTCATCTACGCTCAGCTATTCGTCGCCATAATACAGGGCATCATCGGCACGATAGGGTTCTATATCTTCGGAGTCCCATTCCCCATGGTCTTGGGGGTTGTACTGGCATTCTGCGCACTCATCCCCTCCATCGGCACGGCCATAATATGGGCACCGGCCTCGATCATCTTGATGCTCAGCGGATACCTGGCGCATGATTACTGGATGCTCGGCAAGGGGATAGGCCTGTTCTTGTACGGTCTTCTGATAATCAGCGTGATCGACAATATCCTGCTCGCGAAGATAGTGCATACAAAGACCAAGGTGAACCAGATCATCGTCATCATCGGCGTCATCGGCGGCGCCGGCCTGTTCGGCATCGCAGGCATATTCATCGGGCCCATACTCTTACCCCTGCTCTTGACGTACTTCGAGACCTTCAAGGAGAGATTCGGCTGAACACACGACAGGAACGCCGGATGACGACCAGCACCCAACCACATCGTAACAACGGCAAGAGATCCTGAATCCTGCATTGGAACAGAAGAGAGCGGTACCATCACCGACCACCACACGCACCAATACGTTTATAATACGATCCTCAGAGTGCCAACGGGATGGCATACACCGTGGTGGACATAGAGACGACAGGGCTCTCGAAGAACTACCATAAGATAACGGAGATAGCAGCGGTCAAGATGCGCAACGGGACCGTCAAGGACGAATTCTCGCAGCTGGTCAATCCGGGAGTGCGCATACCGTCGTTCATCACGAGATTGACAGGGATAGACAACGCCATGGTGAAGGACGCCCCGCCGGTCGAGGAAGTCATCCCGGGGTTCCACAAGTTCCTCGGCGATGATGTCTTCGTTGCGCATAACGCGACGTTCGATTTCGGATTCCTGCACAAGAACGCCCTCGACCGCCAAATCATCCTCTCGAACGAACGGCTCTGCACGCGCAAGCTCGCGAACAGGCTACTCCCCGATCTCCCCAGCAAACGGCTCGCCATGCTCTGCGAGCACTTCAGGATAGAGAACGAACGGGCACACCGCGCGATGGGCGACGCCCGCGCCACAGCCCTCGTACTGAACAATTTTCTAGACATCCTCAAGGAGCGCGGCATCACGGAGCGCGACGAGGTATTGCGCTTCGAACGCGGGACGCGTCAAGCATAGCATTATAACCGACGCGCCCCTCCACCGACGTATGCGCGTACCGGTCAATCGATTGCAAGGGAAAGCGAGAGCCCGAGAGGATACCCCTGAGGATCTCCTCGTGGAACGCCTCTCCAAATCGTACACGGTAGTACGCGACAAGGCGCTCGAGTACACCGATGAAGCAGGTAAGAAACAGACCATGATCATGGACATCGCCATCCCGGCACAGAAGCTGCTCGTCGAGATCCAGAAGAAACAGGACACGAAGAGCATCATGGGCGAGATGGCGCGCGAGAAGGTCGCACGCGCGAACGGCTGGCGAGTCTGCAGGCTCACCGAACGCGACGCCAAAACGGACGACGCATTCTACTTCATCAAGCGCGAGATAGAACGCGGGAACCGATGAACTGCACAGTATGTTCGCTCTGCGGAAAGCCCATCGAAGCGTACGATATCGCGCTCAATAATCTTCTCATCGACACGGATCATTCAGTAGATATCTGCCAACAGTGCATCGACGCGTTCACCGCGTGGCAAGGCAAGAGGCTATCGAAACTTTTCCCGACGAAAACGATGAAGAAAAGATACGGGAACGAACAGGTGACAAGCCGATGATTCGCTACGAACACAGTTTGCTCTCTACAACAACGCCTTTTGCGCCAGTACACGCACTCACGCCCATCTTAGTATATCGGTACATCCGCGCGGTTACCGTAGACGTCTGACTCCTACAACAAACAACACAATCAGACTCGCTCTTCACGCAAGCACCATCGTCGCAGCGATATCCTGCACAGGTATCGGCGCAATCCTCTTTGTTTTCCACAAGCGATCCGTCGGCACACGCATATGGGTCGCACAACCAGCTCTCTTTGACGCAACGACCATCATCGCACGCGTACCCAGCACAGTATTCCGGACAATCGCGTTTCGATTCGACGTTAGTGCCATCATCGCACGTGTACGGATCGCACAGCCATGCTTCATCGACGCATTTTCCGTTGTCGCACATCGTCTCGCCCTTGGAGCATACAGGACAGTCCTTGTACGTATAAACAACACTACCATCCCTGCATTTGAATACAGGTCTTTTACAATCGTCTTGACTCTTGGCTTTTGACCCATCATCGCATGTAATCACTGCAGCGTCCGATGTACCGGGCGAGGCATCAGGACGTTCATCAGTGAGAGTGGGTCCGGGTGCAGAATCACCCAGGTCCGAACAATCGCTCGCGTTTCGGTCACCAATTTGTCCGTTGCAAGCATATGCGCAACCCGCAAAACCGGTATCATCCCACGTACGACCATCACAGGAGTTCGCGAGGCCAACACCATCGCCGAAGACATCTCGATTGTTATCGCACACATGATTACGCACAAGAGCCGAGTCGCCACGCACCTCTATGCCCACACGATAGTTAGTGACGTCGCAACCGACAACAAGACTCTCATCGCCGAGCACAAGGATGCCGGTACCGTGCTTAATCTCCGCGATCGCGTTGACCCCGAGATTCACTCCCGCGTTGCTCGGCGGCGATGCGTTTCCACCTAACAATTTTTTGAAGTACCGGACAAACCCGCCAAACGGACCTGAGCTTCCTTGTTCCGACGAAGAATCCTGTGTACCTGGAATCACACCATTTTGCATCGCCGGCGCACCCGCTATCTGCTCGGCAATGTTTGTAGGCACACCATAAAGATACGTTTCACTGCACTGGAGCGTAACACCGTTCTTGACACGAATAACTCCTTCAGCACCTTCATCGACAATCTGGTAATGGCCCGAACAGAGCACAGTATCTGTTGTGATCTCAAGATCATCAACGGGTTCTCGGCAACGACGGCATTTAAAGCACCGATCACTAGTATCGTCGCACTCCTCTCCTTTCGTTACATCGATCACGTCATCGCCGCAGCTTGCATGCGTACAATCGCTTCGGCATGCCCCTGGAATAGCATCACTATTACGCGTACCATCATCACATTGCTCACCCGCATCAACGACGTCATCGCCGCAAGACGGCAGAGTACAATCAGTCCGGCAAGCATCCTTTTGCGTGTCGGAGTTATCTGCACCATCATCGCACTCTTCACTACCAGTGACCACGGCGTTGCCACAGATGTGAGAATAACAAAGAGAGAAATCGACCTTGCAGTTGTTCGCGCATCGAAGCGTTCCGGCATCGTAACAGTAGAACCTATCACTTTCCGTGTGCTTACTGGCGTCGTACGAGTAATCGCTCGGAGTTTGAGGGTTCATATAACAGAGATTCTGGCAAGTGTAACCACGCAAGTCGTTTCCATCGCATTGCTCGGCTCCGGTAGCGCTCCCATCACCACAGCCAGCATACACTATTGGCAATGAAAACAGAAGAACTATGACAAATAGGATGTGGCGCATGGTATTCACCCTCATTAGCCAAGCTACGATGCAGCAGTATAAATAGTTTATTGAGCGGGAGGAGCGGCTACGACCGCGCGCACACTCATAAGTTGATCTACAGTCATCGAGATAATCCCTGACAGACTCACTAATCAATTGTTTATCTTAGAATAATATTATAAACAAAGAATATTCTGATGGATGATGAGCGGTTCCAGACAGATTGTCGTGTTGTTATTTCTCTACGCGTGCATCCAGACGCTGGCGGTATTCCTTATCACGTGGTCGCAGCCTGCAATCCATGCGGCGGCGGGGATGATGCTCGCGCTCTTCGTCATCTGGGTCGTCATCATCGGCGGCATCATGTACGCTTTGCGCGACAGGGTACGGGCGACGCTATCACGATTCCCGAACTGGCAATCGTGGTTCCTCCCATTCGTGCTCTGCCTCGTGCTCCTGGAAGAGCTCATCGCGGTCGGGATAACGAACGCCGCGCCATTCTTCGGCGTCAAGATAGGAGAGGCGTATCTCACCGCGTCAACGAACTATTTCGATGTCGTGTTCAACCATAGCGTCATCGTGTTCCTGCCGCTTCTTATCGCTTGGGCATGGAGCCTGAAGCGGTACAAGTTCAGTCCGACCACCGTCTTTCTCTACTGGGGATTGACGGGAGTATGCGCGGAACTCCTCTTCGCCGGCGGCAACCTCTTCGCGCTCATCGCCATAGGATTTTGGGTGTTTGTGTACGGCCTGATGCTATGGCTACCAACGTACTGCATGCCGGCTGATCGTCCTGCGATAGAACCGCGGTATTACCACTACGCATTCCCGATACTCGCGTACATACTCTTCTTCACAGCATTCCTCTTCCTTGTCGCTCTTATCGGCACACCGCTCGGATTCGACCTGTTCAGCCATCCGAAACTGCACTTCACTGCGATGGGTTGAAGGACGACTTTTGGATCGACGTCGCGTCTACTTCTCGTATTTCGACATGCTCTTATCGAGGTCGTTAAACGGGAATGGCCGGCGGTTGGATACGAATGTCATGTACTTCAGGAAATGATAGACCTGCGTGTTCCATATCTCCGACATCTCCGCGAGGCCCTTATTCCGCTTCCCTGAGAAGATCACGATGAGCCAGTTGATTATCGCCAACACCACTACGAGCACTCGCCAGACGCACAGGATTATCCCAGTGACGATGCCAACCACAATCCTCATCCAGCCCTCTTTCCGCTCAGTCTTCACAGTCATAAAGCCTCCGCACAGCCATTGCCTGATGATACGATGTTATAATGGTTTTGAGAGAGTCATCCTACTCTAAAATGTCAAGAAACAAATCCTTATGCATCACCTGCATATTATTGCCTTCTGCATCGAATCGCACCGCTCGACCCGTCGGCCTGCCACTTGCAGGGTATTTCTCTCGTAGGGAGTCTGTATATGCGAAACCGACAGTCCACACATCACCCGTGAGTTTCGCCCCTACCGCGTTGGGTTGTAGCGTGTTATGGCGGAACGCCAGCTTTTTCTCGCGATCGCTGTAACGCTCCAAGCCCTCATTCGCCAAGATGGCCTCAGGGCTCACACTAGATTCAGTATAACCGTTGTCACGGATGAACAGCTCTGCGGCAAGAATCGCCTCTTCTCGAGACAAACGATGACCGCCCGCCTGATCAGAAACCTTGCACCCTACAAGCAACAACATGACAGGAAGAAATACAAGAGGGTTCATAGTGATACGCATATGCCGCGGGATATAAAAAGTTATTTCGTGAAGAAAGGAATATTTATATACTATAGCCACTATAGCAACTATAGAATGCAATCATCTATCCAGCTCAGCAAAGAGACGAAAGAGCTCCTCAATAGCTTCGGCAGCAAGGAGGACACCTATGAGGATATCATCAAGCGCATGTACAAACTCGCCGTGAAAGAGCAATTGCGCGACTTTCTCTTCTCATCGGAAGGATTCGTATCGATAGAAGAGGCGAGGAAACGCCTCAACAAGTGAAACGGATGGCAAACGTCGAGATCGCCGAATCGCTACTCGTGGCGATACAGAAGAAATTCGACAAGAGGCAAGCGAACGAGATCATCGACCTCATGCAGACGCTCGAGGAGCACCCGGCGAAAGGGAAGCTCCTCGGTAACGTCGGCGGCATCGTCATAAAGGAGCTCAGATACGGGAGTTTCCGGTTCTATTTCCTCACGGATGGGTTCACGCTCCGCTGCATGGACGAAGAACGGCTCAAGGACCTATTGCTGCGTTTCGTGCGCATGTCGGACAAGAAACACCAGCAAGAGACGATAGAAGAGATTAGACGAATCCTTATGGCAGTTGGAATGAGCGGGTTCAAGTGATACGAGCGCAGGAGCCTGAGACAAGGGTTGAGAAGTAGCTCTCAGATGGAGATGACACGTTAGTATAGTCAGGATTGTTCGACATGGCGTATAACGATGGGTGGGCACATACGAGAATTTTTATGAAAGCAGGAGATTTATTTTCGCGATGAATTTCGTCGCGTTCTCGAATATGGTGTCCACTTGTCGTTCGGTGTAGCTTGGTCGTGCTTGGTAGCGTGCAGTATGGCTCTCTTTGCGCGCATCTTCGAAGTACTTGACATACTCGTCTTCGAATATCTTGTGCGCTTGGTTGAGGAGTTCGAGGTCTTCTTGCTCCATCTTGCCCGGTACGAAAAGGGCTCCGAGGGCCACTTGTGCGGCATGGTGATCCTTGACCTCGTAACCTTTCGTGAGAATAGCCGCTTTCGCAGCGTAGAGCATCGCATAGTAACTGATAGTAATAGCCCAATATCGCCAATAGATTTTCGGTGGTTCGTCCTTTGACGGAGTGATCTCTTGGTGGTGTTTAGCGATGAGCAGACTGCTCTCTGCTTTCTGGAGAAAAAGCTTGATCTTGAATGACTGCGTTGACTTGACGATGAGTCCTTCTTTTGCGTATTCATCAAATCGTTTCTTGTACACGTCGTGGTCGAATGGCACGGAGAGTCATCTCCCAAAATTGTTGTGGTTCTTGGAGTACGACGTGATTTTTCAATGCTTGCTTTCCGACGTTCTCACCGGAATCACGGAGCATATTCTCGAATTCTTTCCGGGAAACAATGATTGGATTGATGGTTTTCTTGTAGAGGAGCTCGTGCTTAGAGAAAGAAGTGGTTTTCTTACCGTTTTTGTTGATGATGAGAATATCGATATCGCTGCGTTCTGTCGCAGTTCCTTTGGCGTAGCTGCCGAAGAGCAAGACAACCTCTTCTTTCGGGAGGTCCTCGCAAATCTTCCGGATGATAGTGTGGTGTTCGAGGAACTCTTCACGTTCTCCCCACGAGGCGAGCGTGAGATAAGCTATGATAACGTCTTGATCGAGGTTGAGACGGATAGTTTTCGCTTTGCCCACAGTCTCAATCAAGAAAAGATCGCTCTTTGCCTTGAGCGTGCGGTAGAATGTCGCATAAGGAATCTTCAATGTTACGGCAAGACTGTGCATGGTGGGCGCTGCCAAGTGGTTCTTGGCGAGATAGTTGATAATACGAAGCAATGTATCCATTTTTGGATAATATTATCCATAATTGATATATAAAGATTGTGGCGAACATACGCATTGAACGAATACTAACAATCACAATAATTAGAATGCAACCCGCCACCCAAGCACTTTTTGATACCTGATTGTCAGATTACCGTTGATAGCTCCGCGCGTGACACGGTGTGATTCGGAAGGGACAACAATTTCCGTTTGCCAGGTTCAAACGCCAAAATATTCATAAGCCACACAAGAATCCGTGCATGCATGAATGCCGAGTGGAGAGAATCGCGAATAGAAGAGTTACTCCGAAAGCCCTATGCTGGTTCAAAGGCATTTAGAATAAATCATCCGACGGCGGCGTATGTTTCAAATTGCCACGGTACAACATGCTACGTGTTTGGGCTTCATCATTCCGGGGAGAACGAATTATCTCATCCAGGAATAGTCGATGGAAGTGAAATGCAGAGAAGAATTGATGAACGGTTCATACCTCTTGAGCGATATCAACCTCATAGCATAATTGCATTCTATTTGATTGGTGATGAAACGGAACTCATCCACACCGCAATCGTCCTAAAAGAAGGGAAAAGCGTATTCCATCAAACCGGAACGGGGGGTTGGTTTGAGAAAAAGAAGTTGGAAGACCTTCTCCGATCACGCCGTTCTTGTGAAGGACAAACCATTGAGGTAAAGAGTTACCAGCTTAAGAATCATTCATAATCAGCAAATACTTACGAACCATTCTTTACTTATGAGTCTAGCGTTTGGAACATACCTCGATGTAGCGATAGCCCTCTAGAGCTGCGCACCGAAAATTGACCTGGCCGGACCATCTTTCCGAAATCCAACAGTACAGAACCTATGACCTTAGAATTCAATGAGGAAAAATAGCCCCGCACGTGACACGGACTGATGATGGAGAGGACTCGACGAACAATAGATAATTACGTGCTCTCCTGCCAGACCTTTTCAAAAAGGGCTTTCTGGAACTCCACAAATTCTTTCTCCTTGACGTATAGCGCCATCTGCTCGACTTTATTCGCTTTGACGATGATAACCGCATCGTTGAGAATGTAGTAGAGCACGTTCTTGTTCTTCATGAGGTTATTGTACCGCGTCACCCGTAACTCTTTCGCGTCCAACGCCCTGATAGCATCCATCTCCGGGCTGCGCTCGGTGATCGTGCGTATGCTGATACTATGCTCTTTTCGCCGTCTTCTGAACTGCACGTGGAATTGCGGCATGAATGCGAGGATAGAACCGGAAAGAAAACAGCGCAACTGCTGACCGTCTTGTTCGAGGATTTTTGCAAAGATAGACTTGAACCCTTCAGTCCCTTCGTAGAGCTCTACTTGCGGCAATGAGAGCGATGTGCTTTGCAACGCTTGGAGCTCGGGAAGTATTGAATGGACGAGTTCACGTTTTTGCGCTTGTTCTTCATCAATACGCTCAAGCAGTCGCTTTGGCGACGTGGCGCTATAATATTTCACTCCCGACTTCACGACTTCGCTGATGAACGCTTTCTCACGCAGGAGCTTGAGCGTGTAGTAGACAGCCCCCCTCGCCATCGTGCACTTTTGTGCTATCTCGCTCGCTTTAGCAGTCCCGAGCTTGAGAGTGGCAACGTAGATATCCGCCTCCTGACGGCTTAATCCGAGTTTTCGTAGTGTTTCATCGACAGGCATGCTCCTCTTGAGATGTGCTCATTTATAAATATTGGTGTCAAATATTTTGCACCAAAGATATATCTATACAAAACCACATAGTAGTAACAAAGGTGATACCTTGACTGACACAAACATGCGATTTATGGAGTACATCAGCAAAACAGGAAATGACATCTGCACAACGGATAAACGATTACAGCTATTGAAACACAGACAATGGCGTGCAGAGGTACTTCGAAAAGATTTCGAAGAACTCATGCAGATACCCGACACACAACTATCATTGAAAAACGGCACTGGAGTGATCGCGACATCAAGCTATGTTGGTGAATACGAACTGTGTCGGCTAGCGAGAGAAGGCAAGACGCTCGATACCGAGATGACAGGAAGACTCCAAGGAACACTCGCGTACATGTACGACCAGGAGACGACGCTAGAGAAGAGACTCATGCGAACTGCGCAAAAGGCCGTCGCTGCAGAAGGCCGCGATGCGTACTGGATGCCGAACATCGAACCCCACCTCCGCAGACTCAAGGCAGAAGAAGGATTCCCTGTCGACTACAGACAACAAATGCGTGAGCTAGAGACAGAATTCAACACGCGACGCATGACAGAAGAAACATACCAACTACTCATGACAGCACCATTCGAACAGATCTATGAATATGTGCGGGAGAGGTGAACAACAGATTGAGACTTGCACAGCGTCTAACATAGATAGCAGAAAAATAGCCCCGCCCGGCCGTGACACGGTCTGATTATCGAGAGGACTCGACGAAAATCGACCATTCACTAATCTAAGTCGTTTGAGAGTCATAGAATAGCAACAGTAGATGCACAATTTTGAACGTGGAATACCAAAATAGCACTTGCAGAATCATTATCGGTAGCCACACCCATTCTTGTACAAAAAACTCCTTAAACGGTTGAAGAACCAAGAACGCGAGGATCGCCGCCGATCCTGTTAGAATCATCTTCGCCATATCTCTATTATTCACTTGTTCAATTTCGCCGTACAACTCCTTCTTTTCATCGCAGATTTCCGCTTTTCTTGCAAAGGTTGTCGTGCGTTTAGTCTCCTCTTCAGACAATTCTCGAATTCGTTGCGATAATTCTCTTCTAGCGCCAGTGTTGACTTGAGCAACTCGTTTGGTGATTTGAGTGAGAATGGCAATTGTGATGAATACTCCGAAAAGCCCTAATAGTGCATAAGATAAATTCGTTTGGTATTCGGCAGGCCATTTCCCTTTATCGATCAAGATGAAAGAGAGAAAGATTCCAATTAGACTATACGTTCCCACATTAGCGTAAAGATGATCCGCCACCCCATCCGCCCAAGAATCTTCTGCAACCATTGATTAAGAAGGGTAAAAATCGACTTTAAATAACTGGCGGGTAGCATTTATAAAGCGTCAAAATTCGGGACTTGTAGATATCTCCATTCACATATAACTCCGCCCGAACGCGACAAATTCTCGATGTTCAGAAGGATAATAGATTCAACCACGCCCTCTTAAGGGCGTTCCTAGCTTATGGAGTGTTCTCCGAGACTGTATGCCAAATTGTCTTATATGATACGTTCCTGCTGACAAACTCCACAGGACGAATACCGAGTAAACCTTTATAAATGCTGAAGGAACCTTGGAGGATGGTAGTCTCAATTGGTGCCGCGGGTATGAATGCGAACATGATGCTGGATATCAATCCGGCAAGAATCAACCACCTCTTACGACTTTACACCCTCTCACTAGAGGATTTAGCAGCAAAAATCAGCACCAAAACGATTACTCTCGAACGACTCAAAGAATGGATTAATGAAGAGAAAATCCCTCTCTCCACCCTCAAGAAGATTGACGGGCTCTTTGAAAAAGGCCTGGAATGGTACTCCTCGCCGCGAGCCATTCCGGAATCAAAAGCGACAAGCATCTTTTTTCGTAAGGACCACTTCAATGCGTCGCTAAACTTTTCCTCGCGAAAGATCGCAACACAATTCGAAGAGAAAACTATCGAGATTAGAACACTCGCTGGATTTTTGGACTACACGCCCGTTCTGCCGAAGAAGCACACGATCAAAGACGATCCGCAGATGACAGCACATACGTATCGTGAGCAATTCCTCCAGGCACAAGCACAACTCCTTGAAAAAAAGATCATTAAGAAACCCACCTCAGAATACGATTATCTCAAGAACTATCTGCGCACGATTGAAGAATTCGACGTGTTCGTTCTTGAATTTGTAGAAAACTGGAACGTGAAGGAGAAGGCGAGTTTTAGCGGATTCTTCCTCGCACCCAACTTCATCATCCTCAAGCGACAACAAAAATATATTCGGCGGGAGCTCTTCACACTTTTCCACGAATTCGCCCATTATCTGCTCAATATCGAGGAGATTGACGCTCTCAATAACGAGACAACAGCAGGCACGACTGCTATCGAGCAGTGGTGCAACGACTTTGCCTACCACTTCCTCAGCGGCGACTACGACGAGACAATCGCCACGATGCCGTTAGGAACCAAACAAAACAACTTCAACCGCGACACCGTTGAGACTATCTATACGCAGACAAGACTCAGTTACTCCGCGATCTACACGAGAATGTACGTGCACAAAAAACTCTCACGTAACGACTACGAAGGAATGCTCAAGCACATCAACGACACCATCGCCCGCGAAGAAGCAGAAAAGAAGGCGCATGCGGCAGCAGAGCGACAACTGCTCAAAGAACAAGGAAAAACTCCCCGCGGTGCAGCGCCAAAGCCCATCATCTCACAACGATTCACCGAGATTGTCAAACAGAACTACTTCCGAGGCAATGTTGATGATGTACACTTCTGCCAACTCATGAATATTAGACCGGAAAAAATGGATGTGGTGCTCTACTCGTGAACCAAGTACTCGTCGTTGACACGAACAGCATCATGGACCTTTTCAAATACTACTACTTTGACAGGAACAACGGCGCAAAACTCTACAAAAAACTCCTCCTCTTCCTCACGCAAAAAGTGCAATCCGGAGAACTTATCATTATCGACAAAGTATTTCAAGAACTTCGCCTCAACCAAGACAACGAAGAATTCAAACGGAATATCGGACGGCACGTCGTCACCACGACCGTCCACGCCAAAGAAGTCGGAGTCCTCATAGAAAAATACCGCGTCAAAAATAACGAACGAGAATACCACAATGACCCTGTACGAATCAACCAAGCACTCGAACAATACGAGACCAGACATGCCGACCTCTATCTTATCGCGTACGCCAAATACCTCGCAAGTGCCAACAAAAGAGTTATCTTGATCACTGAAGAATCACCTTCTCCCGACAAAAAGCTCGTTGAGAAAATCCCAGTAATCTGCAAAGCAGAGGGCGTGGAGTGCAGAAACCTTCCTTATTCTCTGTTCGAGATATACAAGAATGAATTGAAATTCAATCTATAACGCTGCAATGCTTCTTTTGCGTGACTTATCACCTTTTCCGAGCAAGCGCTTTCAAGCATCAAAACCAGTTGATGTTGCTTGTGTCACGCTAGTGTGGTCGTTTATCCACTCCAATCCGTCCATTCGGAAATGTCCATTCGTTCACCGCTCTTGATTTAAGTATTGGAAGGTGTGTCTGCGTGGTGATATAGTATGGAGATAGAACACGGACAAGCAATGGAGTTTATTGAGAGTGAGAAGCAGCGTTTGCTCAATGAATACAACTGCAAGACGATCCAGGAAGTCTTACTTATTTTGAAAACAAAATTAGAACAATTGGGCAACGACCCATATGATAAAAAGAACCACACCGAGAAGAAAGACAATCCACGATAAAAGTCCGATGAAGCCAAACGCAACATCTGTGAAATGACTTACGAGCACTATGACAAGGCTTGCAAGCCAAATAACGCCGAGTACAGGGATAGTAACCCCTCCAACATCGACGTCTCCTACCATTAATTCGAGAAATAATAGTCAATTTATATCTATTTCCACAAACAGATCAATCAGTAGGATAATCGTAGCCCCCGCAGGGCTATACTCCGCTTCACCCTCTGAATTCATGGGACTCAGGCGTTATACGCCCTCCGAGTTCCATTTATAAATAGCCCCGCCCGGATTCGAACCGAGGTCCCCGCCTATCTCCGTCCTTGCGGACGCCAGAGGGCGAGATGATTGACCGCTACACTACGGGGCTGTTGATTACCGTCCAAGAACCGCCGACTGTTTTTAAAGCTTTTTATGAGAGTACCACGAGTATCGTCGATATCAAAATGCTTATTTCTCGACGCTATCAAGGAGGCATCCTTCGACGACGCTTATGACGTTTGTCGTCTCTGCCATCTTTGAAGAATCGAAATCTGCGTAGTTCTCGCGTTCGGAGAATATACTCTTGGTATCGAACGCGTGGAAGAGCGTTCGGACGCCTTTGTAATCATGCCATCGTGCACGGTTCCACGCTCCTTCGTATGCCGTTCGGAAGCTCGTGTTGTCGTAACTGTCGAGATAGTCGATGATGTTCGCGTATGCGTGGAAGTCCCTCTTTAAACCGAGAGCGTCGAATACGTGGACTAAACCGTCGCAATCATAGAGAATATCGTTATTGAAATTGTCGCCGAAATAGATAGCTCGATCGGCGAGCGCAGGTGCGTCCAACCCGGTGTAGCGCTGGAGTGGGACAACAGTCTTCGACCCGGGCATCCCACGACTGTCGAGCATGGCTGCGTATGCATCGTCTTGCTTAGCGGCTTTCGCCTTCGCCAACGTCCATCCAGGGGATTTATTGGAGTAGGCTACATTGGTGAATCCTTTATCCGCGAGGTAGTTCAAGACAGTGCGCGCTGTCGGGTTGATCACGTAATCGTCAGAATTATCACCTACGCCGCGCAAGGTGAAATTATCCTGATCCCACAGGATGAACCGTGATTCCATACAGACGTGATTCGAACGGACATTATAAACATTTCTTTAGTTGTCATTTTATAGAGACTACATGTTCGGGCACATCTATATCGCGTATCGCCATCAACGCCGCGCCATGCTCGATAGAATGCTTAGGGAGGACCAACTTCGCAGGTCGGTGTAGATGAGGAAGCTCGCGCCACAAACGAGCGTAGAGGAGAGGCGATCCAAACACTGAACCGAAATACGCCACAGGCACAACACCGTTCGGGAACGGAAGTATGGCGAGAATAGATTCTATCGCCTCATAGAGATAGAGCGATGTTTGCGATAAGATATCTCTACTAGCCGCGTGGAATCGCAACGACGCCTCACTCACATAGAACGCGACAGCCGCTATCTCCGTGTGCGAGAGAGATTGTCCTTCAATCGCAGAAGTCGAAAAGAGAATGCCAGCGCTCCGCATGACAATGCGCGAGAAATCCTCGCCACGCGCACGATGGTCGGCCCACAGCTTACCGCTCGCGTATGCGTCGCGCATCAACCCCACCAAGATATCGCTAGGGTTACGCAGTGCGTTCGCGCAAGCGATTATCCCTGATCGCCCCACGGAGAAACCCCCGTCTCCCGAACGAGTGAATGAATACTCGGGTGTTTTCGGCGACGTGAAAAGGCAGTATGTTTGTTCATCAGGCACCTCTTGCAAGCGAATGCGACCGTACACCGCACAACCAGTGCCTGCTATGAATATGATACCCGGCTCTCCTTCGAAAGCAGCATACCACGCAGTATGGATATCACCCACTATCCGGAATGAACCATAGGTGAACGGGAGCTTAGTGGACGATCCCGCCTCTCGACGGACTGCAAACTCCTTGGCCAATATCTCCCTGCCGCGCGGCCCCGCCGCACCAGAGATGCCTAGTAGCATGCGTTCGAAATGAAGGACGAAACCGTGAAGATTGCCCTTGTCGCGTCCATCTCGGATAGCGTCGAGCACTGCAGCGACAATGCTGTCCACGGCACGAGGCCCGCCTTGCCTATTAGGATTGGAGGGACCACCAAACCCGACCCCTAGCTCGTTACATGACGCGTCAACGATGATACACTTCGTCTTCGTACCGCCGCCATCTATTCCAACATAGAGTGCATCCATGCACACATCCCCAGTTGAGAGCTATAAAAGATTTTGCATCTTCGTAAAATCATCATATGAAGCAGAATATGCGGCATGAACGACACAACAGCCTAGTATTTCCAGTCCCGTCCTAGGTTCTTCGCGGTCTTGTCGCGTATCGCCTTGTCGAGGTCAACGCCCGATAGGTTCGCCAAGTCAATAAGATAGCTTAGCACATCGGCGAATTCCTCTGCTAATTGCTCGTCTTTCTGCCCTTTTTCGTCGTAGATGTGGCGGTGGCGCCGTATCGCTTTGGCGAGTTCTCCCACCTCCTCGGAAAAGAGCAGGAACTTTAACTCCAAGGAGTCCTTGTCCCAGCCGTTGACTGCGCACATCTCTTTGATGTACGCTTGCAGTTCAGGCAGTGTCATCCCTTCATGTAACACAGTCTCTTTGTTCGGCAGCATTTAGCACCTGAATGTCTCTACGACGTAGACGCCGACCGCGCTGAGCGCGAGTTCGTTCGTGCGCGCATCGATTCCTTCCGTCGTCCGCAAAGGAACGGGGTAGATGGTGCAAGTGGTCGCTTCGCCCGGTGCGAGGAGCGCATCGCCCTCGCAGTTCTCACTAAACGGGCTCTTCGGACCGTACATCACTTCGTCGTTGAACGTTCGTCGCTGTCGCACGTTGATGTCAAGGGAGTTCATGGATAGGGCGACGACAGTCATGCCTTTGGGTGTCGGCCACGGCAGGTCGCGATCGAGGTTCCACGTCAGCTTCGTCGGGTTATTGATGGTGAATGTCATCTTGCGCGTGACGGGATCGCACATGATCGTGGAGATGGCGCCGGAGAAATGGCGTTCCACAGTCGTGCTCAGCGGCGTCGCGTTGTCATCGCTTGCGGTGACCGGAGCGGTATCGACAGGTACTATTTCCTGCGGCACGTCTTGTGCCGGTGCTTCTTGCGGGAGGACTGTGACCGTCGACTCAGGGAGTACAGTCTCTTTCGCACAGGCGATGATCAGCAAGACGAGGAGGATTGATATCATAATGCGCATGATGATGGCTTGAACGCCATGATATATGAATGTTGTGCAAAGAGTGGACCGCGCACAGCCACCGTGAAATGAGCGATAGAACGAGAGGAAATAGTCCCGCCACTGACGATCAACGACAGGTCACATCGAATGATCAGCACAGCGGCATGGAGAACGATGTATCATTGAACAGATAGTCGCTTGAATCTCGATGACACGCTGAGGTATATTCCTTTCGCACGCATATCTCCTGTTCGCGTTTTCCATTCGCCGAAGAAAGGTCTCAATCCCAAGCGACCATAACCCATGTGTTTCCAGAAGCCCGGGTTCGTGCACAGATTGATAACGTCTATGCCGAGTTCGGTGCATATACGTTCGCGAGCGTGCACGAATGCTGCGCCATATCCCTTTCCACAAAATGGATCTCTGATATGCAAGTTACCGTTGTAGCTCAATCGCAAGGCAGGATTCAACTGGTAGCTGCAAAAGAGAGGCGGATGAACAGACGATAGATTTTTGAGACCGCACGATGCATACAACACTTCAGACACAATAGCACCATCTCTACGGAAGTGATCAAGACGAAGGTTCTCGTTCGCGAAGCCTTCAGCCGCGAATGCGTCTCTCACAACCGAGTCTATGTGCGATTCCGAGATCATACTGTCACAACAGCGTGATGGGCTCGTATCCGATGGTGTGGTCCTTGAGTTCTACGACCGATGCGAGACCTGCGTCGGCGTAGCTTGCCATGAGCGCGAGATCGTAGACCTGTTCTCCAGGCCACACTGGCATGCAATCCGTATCGTGCGCGCGATGCGCAGACTCGTGGAAGTGACCGCTGATCGTCTTCGTGATGCCGTTACGCGAGTACGCAGTACGGAGGGCATCGTTACCGCGGTTCTCGCGCTTGAAGACGAAACCGTTTTGGAGCGCGATCGCGGCAGCATCTTCATGCGACACATCGCCGTACTGGCGCCTGATCATTTCCTCAAGCATGACACCCGGCATCACGCTGCCATCAGCCAGGTTCTGGCCGAAGTACTCCATATCGACGCCATTCTCGATATTATCATGACGCGCAGGGACGTGGCAGAAGACGACGGTGCGATCCGCATCAGTCACGAGAGCATCGAGAGCGTCGATGTTCGTGACGCTCATGAGCCCCGCTTCTGTCGTCGAGTGGCGGATCATCTTGCGCACGTGCGTATCATCGAGTGTGAGCAGGCCTTGCGGCGTGCGGATGTACGTGCCTGACGGTACGTCGTCAGGAGAGACAAGGTGGTATTGTCCGCCCGCAGTCCAATCTGAACCGGGCAGGAATACTGCATCGATAGCGCCAAGGCGATGTTTCGGGTGCCTCGTGCAGTCGATGACGTTCGCGTATTGGGCGGTGACGGCGTCCATCGTCGTCACGTAGCTTGCCATGCTCTCATGGCCGCCAGGTTGTGCATAGATAGGCAATCCTGTTTTTGCCGCGCAATCGAGCGTGAAAGCAAGGTGTCGTGGACTATCACCGAGGTCACCGTTGAGGACGATCCCCTGCACATCCGCGCGTTGTAGCGCGTTCAGGAGCGCCGGAACAACTTGTGGATTGCGATGCGTATCTGAGAGTATGCCTATGCGGTGGGAAGTCATACGACTAGTTGACGCACCGCCATTTATATACTTTTCCAAAATTAACCACTGCGTAGTGGTCACTTAAGCAGCACAGTTACAACCCGATCAGTTTGTACACGAGCATCGCGGGCCAGACGAGCGCCTTGAGGATACCGAGCACGCCATTCCAGAAACCGGTCGCCGTTTGGACATAGTAAATGGCCGCACCGATAAAGCCAAGACCGTAGACAAGGCCATTATCGGAGCAGGGGATCTTCGCGCACGGTCGCGCACAGCATTCGTTGGATTTCACAGGTGCTTTAGTAGATTTTGCCATGACATCACCAAGGATATGGCTGCTTATATGCTTTGCCCAAACCTAGCGCCACATTCGACAACACCACAAGAGACAATGACCTGATGAGAACACGTAACGCGAACGACAGTACATAACCACAGATAACTACACAATGCACAACATCATTCCAACACCTTTAATAAGAACGATACTCAAGACACACAACGGAGGCGAGAGATGGAGATCGTATACGGCATCAGCATCATCATCAAAGTCACGACCTTGATCATGGTCCTGTACACGTTCAAGAACCTGCTCGCGCCATCCGACCCGCAACCATCTATCATCTACACGCAATTCTACGCCCTCAAGAAGAAATACTCATTGCTGAGATTCAGCCTGATCTTCGTCGCAGCGCTTATTGTATTGGAACTCGCGAGCATGATACGCGCAGCGACCGTGAACATGGGAGCGATAAACGACACGCAGCTCCTGCTCTCCGACGCCATCTTCCTCGGGCTCATCATCCTGCTCACACACATCTACAAATACAAGCGCGCCTTCAAGGACACGAAACTCGGCTGACGAAGATAACGCGCAACGAAGCAGTGGAACGAAGTAGTCCCGCATACGCGTGGCACAACAAGTCTGCGTCGAATGCGCAAGGGCTGACCCCGTATCGTGATCGACGCCATTAAGAACGGACAACATGGAGTCGCGAAGTGCTACATCGTCAGTAGAACGCTCAATACATCAAAGTCAGTACCTGAACAATAATCCACTAAAGAGTCTAGTGATGTTTGTGTCGTACTCGATATTGTACAACGAAAAGCACCAGAAGAACCACCACAACCATACTCCACAACAACAGAGTAGTCTTTTGAGCGGTTGCGTGCGATGCAGCGTCGTTATTTGTCCCATCAACCAGGATTATCTCCTCTGTTGCTACTTGGTTATCTTCAAGCGCTTGCACCGTGCCATCGTTTCGCACTATCTGCTCTGTGGTCGGAGCAACACTCTCGTTTGTTTGCGCTGAAGAAGGCGCTAGCGATTTTACGTCAATCGTCGTGCTTGTTCCGCGTATGTTTTTGAGTGTGATCGCAATATCGCTCACGGCGTCGTTATCGATGTCCACTTGTTTTGTTTCGTTGAGTTTCAGGTAAATAACGATCGGTTCTGATTGTATTGTGAATTCGGCGCCATCTTTGTCGATTCTTGTTGCGCGGATGGTATGTTGTACGTTACGTCCGACGTTGTTTTCAACGATTATTTTCACCGGACTCCACGTTGATACGAGCAGCCGTGTTGTTTTTGTCGTATCGAGCGCGGTTGGCGCAATCGCTACGGATGCGTCGCGTGTTCCCGCCGTGTTATAGCTGTTGCTTCCAGGCGTAGCGGTTGTGAGTTCCGTCGTTGAGATATTGCAGTTGTTGTTGATGTCGCAGCCAGTGATCGTGAGGTTGTACGTCATTCTCGGCTCGAGTTCGTCGATGCTCATCGTGATGTTGACGCCACTTTCCGTTCCTTCTTGTGATCCATCGATACTTGCAACGTATGTCGCATTCTCGTCTCCCGTTAGGACAATTGTCGCGCCGGAAGTGGTTGTTGTGATGGCCTGACTCCATATCGGCGGTGCCGTGTCGTTGACTGTGAAGTTCACCGTTGTCGTGCCATTGTTACCAAGAGTATCATGGGCGGTGAGCATAAGTGAATACTGACCGTTGAGGAGGTTTTGGAACTGTTGAGTGGCATCGTACGTATAATTGTATGTGTAGGTCAGATTCTCATCTAACGTATTGTACAGAGTTGCGTCAATAGTTCTGTTGTTTTTCTGGATGAACTGTGCGAGCGCCACAATCCCGGTCCTGTTGACCTGACCGGTAAGAGCATATTCGAGGAAGTCATCTTCAGGATTCCACTCTCGTATTGATACATTAAGTCCGGCATGACTCTGCGTGACGTTCTGCTGATAGGACAATATCTCCGGAGAGCGATTATCTGTATGCGCCAGCCGGATATCGTCTGTGACTCTATTGCCTGCCGCATCGGAGCAGTCGTAATCGAGGAGAAAGATGAGCTCGCTCGTACTAGGATTTGTCATCGTTACAGAGCGCGTTACAAAAAGTTCGGTAACCCCATTATCGAATAGGTTCTCACTTGAGCTCCCCCCACTACCTGCACTGTTGGGAGAGTAGAGCCTAAACCCGGCAGCACAACTCGCGAGTTTGGTTTCTTCAGTGAGATTGATCGTCGGTGAAAACCGGAGCAAATATGTGTCCCCGACTATTGGAGTGAGCGTGATCTCAGGCGAGCTGTAGCTGAGAAATGCGCCATCCGCCGCAGGCCATATCCACGTCACGTTCGGCGGCGTATTATCCACGGTGATATTCTTTCTGATGATTGTCACATTATTCGTCGCGTCGTTCGCGTCAATGACGAGTGCAGTGATATTGTACACCCCGTTAGGATAGTTGTTCGTCTGCCACGTTAGAGTATAAGGCCCATACGTATTGTTCACTGCGGCGATTGTCGCGCTATCGCCGGTGCTGTTTATGATGGAAATAGTGATATTTGCAGTATTGTTATACGTGAGGTTGATGCTGACATTCAATCGTTTGTATGTGTTGTTGCTCGGCGATACGATGGCTGTTTGCGCCTGTTGCGTCGGGAGCACCGTGAGAGGGAGATAATCAATGTCAGTACCGCCTGCTATTGTGCAGGTGCTCGTGTCGCTCACCCCATCTCCATTCGCATCATAACTGTACTGTGAGCACCCGTTGCCTGTTGGTGTTGCCCAGTAGTTCCCCCCGAGCTTGGTGCCGCCGAGGATGTTTGTCCCGCTTGTCAGCGTAGTGTTCCAGCTGTTGTTTCCCAAATCATAAACATTGATGGTATTATTGAAGAAATTATCATAGATGGTGTTATTGCTCGTCGAAGAGTTGAGACCGACGTTTATGTTTCCATAAAGTCTATTCCTGACGATGGTGTTGTTGGTGCTACGGTCTAGTATGACAAATCCTCGCGTGTTATTTCCGAACGTGTTGTTGATGAATGTATTGTTAATCGCGAGCGAAAAGAGATTCGCTCCTTGATCAGTATTCATAATGGTGTTACCGATAAACCTATTATTTCTCACAGTATGCATATAGAACCCTTGTGCGCCACTAGTTACATTGCTGCCAGTGAACAGATTATTATCAGAGTTCGATGTCAAGTAATACCCGTGATGCGCAGTGTTATTCTGGAGAGTGTTATTGCTTGACGAACTGAGTTCGATGCTGTGTAGCGTCGTTGTATAGTTTTGTAGGGTGTTGTTATTCGAAAAGGTAAACACTATTGCTTTCGGATCGTCATTGTTGGATATGCCTCCTGACAACACATTGTGGTTTGAAGACGTAATAGATAACCCATTGCTGTTGCTATTCATGTATATTTCGTAAATGTTATTATTATTAGAAGAAGACACATACAACCCAATATCATTGTCACTCAACGTGATCTTTGTGATAGACGAGTAGTTCGAGTATCTTACGTAAAGACCCCTATCACCATTACCTGTAAACGTACCGTTGTAGATGGTGCTATTGAGAGCTCTGAATAGAGATACGCCCGTCGCATAATAGTTCACGTTACAATTCTGTATGGTGACATTATTTTTTGTGTTGACATACATGCCGTATCCTGTTAAATCACCTACAAACGTGCTGCCATTGCAATCCAGTGTGTCGTTATCTGAGAACACGAATAGTCCATTGCTATTGGTGTCATTCAGATAGTAAATGTTTGGGCAAATAACAAGAGAACCGTTGACAAGCGTGTCGTCGCCAACAGGAGTGATGCATGCATGTACAGGCATTGCCATGAAGAGAAACGCACAGAGAACCAGTAGCCTGCAACCGCACCCCATATGTGTATACATATGTAACCGCTATTTAAATAAGTAGCGAGGATTCACGACGGGTTAGTCAATCGTTCAATCATCGCACAATTGCGCACGCGTATCCGGCGCGGATGCCGTGGCTTTGCTGCATTACCGACAAACATGGTGCACACATCTTGTACTCACAGAGTCAACAGGGCGTAACGATACTAGTCACTATCATTCAGTAGTTACAAATAGAAAGGTTTAAATACCCACCAATCATACATAGCATGTGGTAACCAAAACCAAAGAGGGAGCTATACCCGAACGCAAGATCACTGTGGGCGATCGTGCGGTGTACAAGGCAATGGGCCTCGCCGCAGGAATACTCGGGAAGTCCCTCTCCGCATTAGAGAGAATAGCGCACAGCGCGAGTACAACACGCCCCACGCAGAACAAAGTTTTGGCAAAACTGCAAGACGACGCTGAAAAAGTAGGTGACTACTGCCACGACTATTCAGGACCAATGCTATGGCTGGCCCAGTACATTCTCGGAACAAAAGCAGAGATAAACATAACGGCCGAGAGTAGATATTACAATGATTGGCTCGAAACAGTGGACGACGCCCTTAAGTACGAGACACGCAAGTATGTCGAAAAGAGAAGCTACCTTTGGGAGTTGTACCCAGAGCACAACTCAAACAAAGGATCCCTCACCCCCATAGCGGAAATGCTATTACTTGACGGAGTACTGTACGGCGGCAGTCCATCCAGATCAGGCGGTCTAGACCACATGATAGGATACGCAACCGTCACACTAGAAGGATCCACATTGAGATCCGTCGATCGATTCGATTTTGAAAAAAGACCTAATCTCATAGGAATGCCGCAAGGAACACATCTTCTGCTTAGAGCAGCATCGTTACTCTCACCGCACCTGGCAAGCAATGTCTCGCACGGCAGAAGCAATTGCTGCATGCTCGATCAATACTTCCACACCATGGGCGGAAACGAGTTCTTGACGACCATAGAAGGCCCAGTGACAGACCTCAACAGATTCGGCTGGAAATTCTCCTCTTCACCCACACGATGCAGTGAATACGAATAGATTAGTTGACGCGAAACAATGACCAGAACGAGGATCACCATGAGCAACAATCTACTAGCACTAAGAAAATCACTAATCCAACACCAAGAAGGATATGATTTAGAGAACGTGGTCGAATGGAATACAAAATTCGTCAGACAACTACTGGGCGCACACCCTCCATTCAGCCCGGGCGAGTTAGTCCGGGTGAAAGGATTCATCAAGTACGACGAAGACGGATTACGGCTTCACGTAGACGATGATGGAAGAGTTGCGGACAATTTTTACATGGTCAATCCTATCGATGCGGAAAAAGCAAAAGCATACTGTGGTTTGCCGCTAGAATCCGTCGTCAGAGTTCTACAATTCAGAGAACAATCGTACCGCATCTCCAATATCCAAAATTATACCGCGGGGCTCATCGATGTAACCTCGTTTCCGTTGATAAACCCAACGCAAACAGAAGCGGAAGTAACCGCAAACACCCAAGCAGTAATATATGGCCAGTTCGTAAGATTTACGGAAAGTGGCGAGGATAGATTCTTGCGAAGTCTTGGATTACCAGAAGGAACAAGAATAACAGGGGAGGACTCAACGAGCACAAGAACGAAGTTATCAATCAAATTACCTGATGGAAAAAATACTTCAATCACTGTAGATAACCCTTCACAGGATTATCGCGATAGTGCGACGCATGCAGTCATAAGAACTGAAGACGGAAGAGAGATTGAAATCCACAACCCTACAGGTAGAATCGCCTATTCAGGCGGGACAATAGAGAATATAACAGATAAACTCCCCGAACAAGGAGACGTTCTACGGATCTCAGCAAAGATTTGCGATGGCACATTCTTCGCAAATCGGGGCGATCCATGCTTCTTAGTAGATCCCTCAGATGACAGATATGCGAGAATGAACGACCTACAGATAGACCTAGAACATAATCTGGACACAGCACACAAAGTTATCGCTGAAGGGAAATACGCCGATGCAAGGACAATACTGGCCGAAACCAGAACAAGAGAGGTCACAGAAGCACAGCTCGATAGAACATATGAGTTGGCCAAGAGCATTCCGATAACCGAACGACCAGTACTAACAGACAAAAAAGAGTACTCTAGATCAAGCGATAAGAATTATCTTGTCGATAGTATCGATGGAGCATTCGGAGTCCGCGTAGAGTCGATGACGGCAAAAGAGTTCACGGCATTCGCGAAGAGAGCATTGGCAGGAGATATCGCAAAAACAGGCAACGATGCGGACACCACCTATCTACTGACCTTGGCCTCCCACATGGGTTTCGACGCGACAAGCATCGAAGATCTGGCAATCTACGCCATCCAAGGCAGGATACAACGGATGGCAGAAACACAAGGGCAAGACTTCAATGATGAATATGTAATAGGGCAAACGATAAACACAATCTACAACAACAAAACTCCGAATGCCGCAAAGATCATTGTTGATGCTGCCGAACTGTTACAAGCGGCAGGACTGCAGTTGCCCTATGAAGTGAGGGAATACAAACAAATATTGCTTGAAGAGACAACACCATTGATCGGCAACGTATGAACAAGCACAACAAGAGCATGAACATAAGAACGAGAGATATTTTCCATCACCCTACCTTAACCAGTTCACATCCATCGATGATTGGCGTTATCAACCGAGCCCGGTCAATAAAAGAAACTGTTGCAATGAGGAACATTCGCTTGCTACCCACAACGATATCGATGACGTAGTCTTTACCTACGAAATGGAAGAGCCGATCAGTGCAGTGCGAGATACTACGGTATGCAAGACGTTCGTGCCCTTCGCGTTCTTCAAATTCGCAATAGCTGATAGCATATGCGAAATCGGCCAAGTCACTACGCTCAATACCAAAGGCAAGTAATCCCTTTATGAACAACCGAAAAGATGCTTGATTTTTTTCTACACAAAGTTGTTGATACATATCATAGTTCGTTATTGCATAGAGCAGGGGTTTCCGTGTTTTAACTAAAGGAATTTTTGCCGGTTCAACATTCATCTTCTTGGCCATCGCAATCATCAACGCAAAATGAAATCATTACCTACTGCAGCACACCTTGAACATTTAATAATATTGCTGACGCGAGAAGTAATCCTGAGTTTATTACCTACAATTCCTAATAGCCCCGACCGGATTTGAACCGGTGTCACCGGCTATCTTCGGCGCGGATGAAGACCACGGTGGTCTTGCCGACGCCGCCAAAGGCCGGTATGATTGACCGCTACACTACGGGGCTGTATTGATTGTTGTCATCACTATGTGCTGCCGACCGAAGCTCAAGCGAAGGGAGGCACGACCCGAGGGTTCGTGAACGCTCACTGCTACACTACGGGGCTGTATTGATTGTCGTCGTATTGTGGGCTTGAGGACCAACGGTCCGAAACCCACCTCGGTCTCAACGGACGAAACCGTTGACCGGTAGACTACAGGACTATGTCCCCTCGAGAGAAGATGATGCTTTAAAAAACTTCGGCTTTCGCAGTCTGTGAGGGTAATCACGGTTTTGTGCTTGTTGTGGCGGCGCATATATGACGTCGTCCAATGGCGACGCTCGAGGGTTGCGACCACCTCGAGCGTCTGGGCTCACGCCAAGGCCACAACAAAAGAGCTACAACTAGCTTACAACTATTATTCCAATTTCCATAAGAATCTATGTCGTAATCGTCTTCGCCACAAGATCTTCGCAGATAGTCACGCTGACGCTGTCGAAGATCTTCGCGCATTGGCTTGCATCGCCGCGTGCCACGATGACGTTGACCTGGCACCATGCTCGCACGTCAAGAGTGGTTATCTTCGAGCAGAGCTCGAAATCGTCGAGTGTGGAGGCGAGTTTCATGAAGCAGAGTCCTTGCGTGTCGACGTCGCGGATGTAGCCGCAGGCCTCGGGGAGGTTCTTCTTTCGTGCGATGTCGTTCGCGCAGTCATCGCCGTAGCTTTGCTGCGATACCTCGGCGCACAGGCTCGGCTGGTCGAGCGTTTCGGCGAGTTCCACGAGGCATCTGTCGCGTGCTAGCGGTTGCGCTATGGCCTTGCACGTCGGTACGTCTTTGTTCATGACGACGATGCGTGCCACGCAGAAATCCATGGAGCGTTCGTCTTTGATGTTCGCGCATACTTTGGTCGTTCCTTGCGCTGCGGCGACGTCAGTGTAGCACCATGTCCTCATCGCTTCAGTTCCCGCGTTGTCGCAGATGCGCGGGTCTTTCGCCTCGACTGCAGCCGTCACAATGCAACTATCGTGGTCTGCAGCGTCCACACAAGGGTCTTTCGCGCACGCTACAAGCACGAACGGAATGATGAGCATGACGAGGAGGAATCTCATAGCGTAACGTGCAGGATAAAGGGTTTAAAAACATTGTGGAGGGACCGAGGCCAGGACTGATTATCCATTGTTGCTTGTTGTGGCGGCGGATGTATGACGCAGTCCATGTACGACTGCCGTCGGCTGCGGCCAATGACGGCAGTCTGAAATTTCGCCAAGGCCACAACCTCTCATTTTACCTAAGAGCCGCATCTGTATCAGCGTGTATCGTATCAATAGAGGATTCTTTAGCACTATCAGAACAAATAGAAATTAAAAAAAGAAGAAGTACCGGTTCACTCGCAGAGGAACTCGATGATGTGGTGGCTTGTCGGGGAATCAACGAAGATGTTGTTCTTTCCGACGGTTAAGTCGTTCGCGCTCTTGAGCGGGACCGGCGTGAGCGTGCATGTCACATCAGCGCCTGGCGCGAGGACTTCGACACCACCGCAGTTGTCAGAGAATGTCTCCTCCGGACCGAAGTAGCGGACGCCTTCGCGCAAGTAACCATTGCGGTTGTTCGCCTCGTAGCTGTTGATGAAGATACGCACCGGTTCGAGGTCCTTCGGGGACGGGAACGGCACCTGTTGGTTCATCTGCCAACTCTTTGTGTCCTCGTTCTTGAAACGGAACGTGATGGTCTTCGTCTCCTTGTCGCAGAGGACATCGTCGATCTTGAGCGCTGAAGCGCGGTCGACATCGCCGAAAGTCTTATCGGTACCGCTCTCGACAGCACCGACCTCGCCCGTCGCGGCCGCGGCGTCGGATCCTTGCTGCGCCGGAGCGGTAGGCTCGGTCGGC
>Ga0209211_10002081_pt1 | contig 35445 bp, 37 predicted proteins | sample RifGroA2_FD_183992 | JGI IMG/M metagenome (GOLD analysis project Ga0209211, IMG submission 183992) | Groundwater microbial communities from Rifle, Colorado, USA - Groundwater A2 (SPAdes) (version 2) | ecosystem: Environmental > Aquatic > Deep subsurface > Groundwater | place: Rifle, Colorado... | reverse complement strand
CTCCGGGGTCGCCAGAGGCGCCCGGACATCGTGAAAAACTATTTTCAGGAAGAGCACGTGAAGTACGCATCAGTGTAAAGTACTTTCTGCTCCCCGTAGTAACTATTAACCATTTACTATTTTAGCCATTTCCCGGACTGCCTGTTCAAGCCCCACAAATACCGCACGCGCAATGATCGAGTGCCCGATATTTAATTCCGCGATGCCGGGGATCCGCGCGATTCGCCGGACATTATCATATTTCAGGCCATGCCCCGCATTGACCGTCAACTCCATCTTCCGGGCAAACGAGGTCATCGTCCTGATCTTGTCAAGTTCGCGGGCGATCTGCCGCGACGTTTTGGCGTTGGCGTAAGCGCCAGTGTGGAGTTCCACGATGTTCACGCCCGCTTCTTTGGTCCCGACGATTTGTGCCGCTACGGGATCAATAAAAAGACTAACTTTGATCCCCGCTTTTTTTAATGCCGCGGCCGCCAATTTGATCCGCCGGAAATGCTTAACAACGTCCAGGCCGCCCTCAGTGGTAATCTCCGCGCGCTTTTCCGGAACGATGGTCGCCACATCCGGGTGGAGAGAGCAAGCGATGGCAACAATTTTATCATCCAGCGACATCTCAAGGTTCAACCGCGTGGTAATACTCTCGCGCAAAGCACGGATATCTTCGTCCTGGATATGGCGCCGGTCTTCGCGCAAATGCGCGACGATGCCCTCCGCGCCGGCTTTTTCACAACACCGCGCGGCAACAATAGGGTCGGGGTCGTATTCTCCCCGTGCCTGGCGCAGGGTGGCCACATGATCAATGTTCACTCCAAGCTTAGGCATATCAACGCATCAGCTCGCGGTTGACATAGATCCACGTAATGATCGCCAACCCCAGCGCAACGAGCTTTAACGACAAATTATCGGTAAACCATTTTTTCATTCTTGTTCAATGCCTTCTTTATGCGGCACAAGGACGGGCAAATTACTTCTTTTTCTTCTTCTTCGCGTCGCTGACCAACAGGTCTTTTAGAACAGCGGCCAATCTTTCCTGATTGACGACCGGGATGAAGCGTCCATCCGCCGCTACCGAAACCTCTCCACTTTGTTCGGAAACCATCACGACGACCGCGTCCGTATGCTCGGTGATACCGATGGCCGCGCGATGGCGCGTCCCGGTGATCTTGCTGAAATTGGGGTTATCGGATAACGGGAACAGGCACGACGCCGCGACGACGCGGTTGCCTCGCAGAATGATCCCGCCGTCATGCAAGGGCGAGGGAACAAGAAAAATACTTTGGATCAACTCCGCCGATATCTTCGCGTCAACGTCCAGACCGCTTTCAATATAGGTCTGCAGGCGGGTCTCACGTTCGATGGCGATCAGGCATCCAACCCTCTGCCGGGCCAATTTATACGCCGCGGCGGAGAGCTCCTCAACGATGGCAACAATTTCAGATTCCTCCAGGGCAATGTTAAACGGATGTTGTTGTCCTAACCGGGCGAGCCCCTGGCGAAGCTCGGGCTGAAAAATGATCAAAAGGGCGATGATCGATATGGCAAAAAATTTTGTCAGAAGCCAGCTGATGATATCCAGGCCCAGGATCTGGGCCCCGAGGAACATGATCAGAAGATAACTTATCCCGCGAAAAACCTGAAAAGCGCGCGTCCCTTCAAAGAAAACGAGGATATGGTAAAATACCACCCATAATATCCCGATCTCCAAAGCGGGTTTAATAAAATCCCAGATCCAGAAAAACGACATATTTATCTTTCCCGCATAATAGCGTCGGTCATGACCGCGACTTCTTTGGTCGGCCCGACATCGTGCGCGCGAATCATATGCGCCCCGTTGAGGATGCTCGCACATGCCCCCGCCAGCGAACCGTTCAACCGTCCGGAAATATCTCTTCCCAACACTTTACCAATGAATGATTTACGTGATACTCCAATGAGCACGGGCCGGTGTAAAACCGCGAAACGACCTAAATGATGAATGATCTCCAAATTATGTCCCGCGGTCTTCGCGAACCCGATCCCTGGATCCACAATGATTTTATCCGATTTGACGCCGATTTCCAAGCAATTTTCAACGGATTTCTTCAGTGAATCGATAATTTCAGAAACAACATTTTTATAACGGATATTGCGCTGCATGCTCCGCGGGGTCCCGCGCATATGCATGAGCACGATCGCGGCGTTATATTGCCTGACCATGCGCAAAAAACTTCTCTCCATCTTCGTCCCCATGATGTTATTGACGATACTTGCCCCTTGATCCAGGGCGTGCCGGGCCACCAGGGGTTTATACGTATCGATGGAAATGGGGCTCTTGACTGCGCGCGCCAAAGCGCGGATGGCGGGAATAACCCGACGGATTTCTTCTTTAGCGGAAACTTTTTGCGCCCCAGGGCGGCTGGACTCACCGCCGACGTCGATGATATCGGCGCCCTCCCGAACGAAGCGCTGCGCAAGCCGCACGGCTTTTTTTGTCGCGTCCTTCGCGCTCGACAGACAGCCGTCCCCGCTAAAAGAATCCGGCGTCATGTTCAGGATCCCCATGATATACGTGCGTGTTCCTAACAACAGGGTGTGAGGTCCCGCGGTAACGAGGTAAGACTTGCGTGAGAAGATGGGATCGGCCAAAGAAACGTTCACAACACGTGTGTTTTGGTCTATACGGATTCTGTACTTTTTGAAACGTCTTGCGCGACGGGTTCCGCCGCGGTGGGAACAGCTTTCGGGTCAGGCATGCCCAGTAATTGCCGGGCCTCATCGATATCAATGATTTCTTTTTCGATCAGCCGTTGAGCCATTAATTCCAGTTTGTCGCGATGTTCAACCAGCAACTTTTTCCCACGGTCGTGGGCCTGCTGCACCAGACGCCGGACTTCTTCGTCGATCTTCTGCGCGGTGAGATCACTATACTCCTTGTTCTCCAGAATATCCCGGCCAAGAAAACGCATGTGGTCGCGCTGTCCATACGATAACGGCCCCAACTCTTCGCTCATCCCGTAGACGCAAACCATATGACGGGCGATCTGGGCCACTCTTTCCAGGTCGTTCGAAACGCCTGTGGATGTATCCCCGGAATGCAGTTCCTCGGCGACCAGCCCGCCCAAAAGCACCGTCATCTGCCCCAAGAGCTCTTTCTTGTTCAAATAATGTTTATCTTCCGTCGGCGGCGTCAAAGTGTAGCCGCCGGCCATGCCGCGGGGAATGATGGATACTTTCGTGAACGTATCCACTTCTTCGATGAGCAGTGACAAAAGCGCGTGCCCCGCCTCGTGATAAGCGGTCGTTTCTTTCTCTTTTCCGGAAATAGCACGGCTTTTCTTCTCGGGCCCCATCGTGACGCGTTCCACGGCGGCCAAAAATTCATCCATCCCCACGGCCTCTTTGTTTTTGCGCGCCGCTAAAAGGGCCGCTTCATTGCAGACATTCGCCAGATCCGCGCCGGAAAAATAGACCGTTTGCTGGGCCACCTTCCGCAAATTGATATCCGGGGCCAGTTTGATCCCCTTGCTGTGGACTTTGAGGATCCCTTCCCGCCCATTGATATCGGGCAACCCCACAACGACCTGCCGGTCGAAACGCCCCGGGCGCATCAGCGCCGGGTCCAGCGTGTCGGGCCGGTTGGTCGCCGCGATCATGATCAAACCGCTCTGGTTGGTAAACCCGTCCATTTCCACCAGAAGGGCGTTCAAGGTTTGTTCTCGCTCGTCGTTGCCGCCGCCGATGCCGGCAAAACGCAGCCTTCCCACGGCATCGATCTCGTCGATAAAAATAATGGCCCCTTTGCCGGAGGTCATGGCCGCCTTGCGCCCTTGTTCGAACAGGTCCCGCACGCGCGAGGCCCCGACTCCGACGAACATCTCCACAAAATCCGATCCGCTTAACGACAGAAACGGCACGTCGGCCTCTCCGGCGACCGCTTTGGCCAATAATGTTTTTCCGGTCCCCGGAGGACCGATGAGCAATACCCCCTTGGGGATCTTGCCTCCCAGACGTTCAAATTTCTTGGGGTCTTTCAGGAATTCAATGACTTCCTGGAGTTCTTCCTTCGCCTCATCGACACCGGCAACGTCCTGAAATGTGATCGTACCCTTACCCTTGCTCATCTTGGCCCGGGATTTGCCAAACGACCAGATCTTGTTGCCCATTTGCGCGCCGCGGTGCGAGAGAAACCAGATGAACATGATAATAAGAAGTATCGGCATGAACGAGAAGAACATCTGGCTCCAGAAGATCTGCGGGGCGACGACTTTAAAATTTTGGACATTTTCCCGGATGGCCTTTAACAGATCCGCGTCTTCACGCGGGATGTTCAGCACAAACTCCGTTCCGTCATTAAAGACCCCTTGAAGTTTGTTTTCCGTGCTTTCAATAAGTTCCAGCTTCTGGATCTTGCCGGTTTCCTTATTGGTCAGAAGGACACTGTAAAATTCGCTGTAGCTCAATTCCCTGGGGGCGCGCAGCGAGGTCACGGGTTCGTTCTGGCTCATAAAGATCAGAAAAATAAACAGCAAAACCATCCAGAACAACCAGTTGCCATTGTTAGGCCGCTGGCGCGGTTTATTCGCGGGATACCCTTTACGCGGTTTTTTAAATTGCGGCTGATTAAAATCGATACCGTTTTGTTTCGCCATTGGATCTCCGTTCACGTTAAATACAGAAGTGTTATTGTAGCGAACTCACGACGGAAATCAAGTGTTTTGTTCGGACGAATTCCTTGCCCTGGTTATATCCAGACAAGTTGCGCCAACGCGCGCCCGGATGCGTCCCGGCAAATGGACGACCGCAGCAACCGCCCTCTGCGAAAACGCGTTCTCGATCTCGCGCATATGCGCCAGCGTCAAGCGGTTCATATTGCCCTGCAGACGCTCCAGCGCCAAACGGATGAGCATGCGCCGCATCGCCTCGGGTTGCCGCGCGAACGCCCCGCGGGTAAAGCGCACGGCCGTATTGTCCCCGGCGCATCTTGCCATCCGGCTAAAAAGTTTTTCTGCCACCTTTCCCAGGTAATCATAATCCGCGCCCGCGGTGTCCGCCAGATTGGCCAGGACCGTCCGGATGCCGGGGTTGTATTCTTTTTCCAAAAGCGGCAAAAGCTCCAGGCGGATCCTGTTGCGAAGAAAATGAGTCCGCCGGTTGGTCGGGTCCCGGCGATAGCGGAGCCTGTTGTGCTTAAGATATTCCCAAATGTCCCGCTTTGTCGTGCCTAGCAAAGGACGGACCAGATACGTTCCCTGGATTTGCCGGTGCGCCAGCATGCCCCGCATCCCCTGCAACCCGCTTCCGCGCAAAATATGCATGAGAACGGTCTCGATGAGATCGTCCCGGGTATGGCCGAGCATAATACCTTTGGCGTCGATTTTCTTTGCCAAACGCCGGAAGAATTCCAGCCTTTGCGCGCGGGCACGTTCTTCCAGCGCTGTTGTTGCCTTGCTCAAATGTGCCGGCATCCCCGCGCACGAGCAGGGCAGCCCCCACTCGCCGGCGAGCCGCCGGACAAAACGTTCATCCGTCAGGGCGCTTGCGCGCCAATTATGGTTGAAATGCGCCACATGCAGGGATAATCCCGATTCACGGCGTAACGCGAGAAGAATATGCAGAAGAGCTACTGAATCCGGGCCGCCGGAAACACCAACAATCACCGTATCCCCGCAAGATAATGCTCCCGAGGCGTTGACGATTTTCTTGACATTCCGAAGGATGACTTCCGTAGTTTTATTCATCTATTCCGTGGCTGTAGACACGGCCCTCGTGATACGCGTCGCGTAACTGCTGTGCGTATTTAAGATTGGGTGACTGGATCTGCAGGTCGGCGAATCCGCGCTCAAGGATCCGCGCGTTAACGAAGGTGTTACCATCGATCAAAAAAACATACGCCAGGGTTTTGTATTCGGCGTCTTTTTGTACCGCGTCGAATTCCAGGCGGACGTGTTTGCCCTTGAGCAATTCCTGCACAAATTCCTGCGCCTGCTCCTCCACGGGAACTTCCCAGTCCACTTTTTCCTTAACAACAAACCCGTATTCGTCGCGAGATAATTTTTTCTTACGCACCGGATTACCGAAGGCGCGCACCCCGATGAGCCTGATAGTCTCGCCGTTCTCCAGGACAAGCGTGTCGGCATTAACGACTTTCTGCACAAGGATGTCGTCATAGCGGCTCTTCTGTTCATTCAAGGCCCCCAGCCTGGTCTGGCCCGAAGAGGGCGAAACAAAAACCACCAGGATCGCCGCCGCGGCGAAAAAGATAACATAAAAAATGTGACGGGACATCGGACGCTTTCGCTTTATGGTGGCAAGGTATTCCTGCGAAGCCCCGAACCGCCCCGTCAGGGGCGAGTATCGGGGCGAAGTAGAATAGCGAGGGGCGGGATCGAACCGCCGACAGCGGAGGTATGAGCTCCGTGCTCTAACCAGCTGAGCTACCTCGCCATTATCGTTTGTGCCGCGAAACGCGAAAAATCTAGCCGTAAAAAATAATGTATAACAGCTGCAGGACCACAAGACCGGCGACAATGTAGAAGTCATTGAAATACAAAAAATCTTTCACCTTCTCCGCGGTCGTATAGGCGATCTGGTGGTCTTCCCGCGCGACATGGCCGCTGTTACGCAGCGTCATGACCTCGCTTCTTTTCAAGCGCAAGAATTTATCGGCGATGCGGTAAGCGTGCAGTTTTTTCCCGTCGATCAAGTCCATGACCTTTTTCTCGGAGATCCCCAGGATCTGGGATGTTTCGCGTACCGAAATGAACTGTGTCGTCGTCATGATCTCGCGGAACCCGCTTTCAGGAAATCCGGCCTGAAGATGCCCAATGGTCAATTTGAGAACGCTGGAACTTCCAGCTGTTCCCTTCACGCTTTCCGGGAATCTTGCCGGAATTCGCCAAAGCCTCGATCTCCTTCATGTCGATCTCAAGATATCGCGATACTTCGGCAATGTCCAGCAAGTCTTCCAGCATCTGACAATTCCCCTGGAAGAGCGCGCCTTCCACGATGTTGAGTTTCGGGGCCGCGATGTTTCCATGGACGACCGCCGTCGGCATCAAGACAAGCATCTTGTGGGCGATGATGTCCCCCCGGACCCGTCCGGAAACGATCACGTTGTCCCCGCGGATATCGGCTTCGAGTTCGGCATGCTCCCCGACTGTCAACATGCCGCAAAATTCCAGCGTTCCCTTAAAATGGGCGTTCATGTGCACGTCCACCGTCTCCTTGAAAACAACGTTTCCCTGCATGGCCGTATTGATCTCGATCTTGTTCTGATCGTTAAATCCCTTCATTACCCGACGGACAACCAAGCCCATTTTTCCCTTCCTCCCTTAATTATTTTTTATCGCGGTGATCACTTTTTAATTTTTGCGCGAGTTTCAGTTCGAAAGACCGCAAAACGACAAGGACAAAAAAGACAATGGCCGAAACCGCGACAGCGGCGATGTAATGCCCCGCGCCGACGGCGATACCGACCCCGGAAACGATCCACAAGACGGCCGCCGAAGTCAACCCCATGACGCGGGATTCCGCCTGGATAATGGTGCCCGCGCAGAGAAATCCGATACCGGTCACGATCCCGCTGATCATGCGCGTCGGATCGAAAACGGCAATGTCTCTATATGTATCAAAAATGTAAAAAGAAGTCAATGTGATCAGCGTTGAACCCAGTCCGACCAGGATATGGGTCCGCAACCCGGCGCCTTTTTGACGGAATTCCCGCTCGATCCCGATGAGGCCACTTAAGACAACCGACAGGACAACGCGCCATAACGTCTCCCATTCATTCAGCACGATATTTTCTCCTTCCACGAAGAAATCGTTAATTGAGAGAATGAAACCCCAGCCCGGCGATCATCGCGGCGTTGTCCATGCACAGCGCCATCGCCGGGAAATAGACCTTTATCCTCTTCTTGTGCGCTTCTCCCGATAAATGCTGCCGCAGAGCTGAATTGGCCGCGACACCGCCGCCGACCAAAAGCGTTTGCACCTTCAATTTCCGGCACGCCGCGAGCGCTTTGATAACCAGGATCTCAACGACACTTTCCTGAAACGCGCGGGCGACCGCGGCAACCGGATAATGATTCCTGCTCCCGTGTTTTTGCCGATGATACAAAACGGCCGTCTTGACGCCGCTGAAGCTGAAATCCAGAGTCCCTTCCAGGGCGGCGCACTTGAAGGACACATCCGTCCGCGGGACGCTTTTCGCCAAACGGTCAATGACCGGCCCACCAGGGTACCCCAGCCCCAGGACGCGGGCCACCTTGTCAAAAGCTTCCCCGACCGCGTCGTCGCGTGTCCTTCCGATCCTCCTGAAGGCCCGGATATCCCTCACGCTATAAAGGTCCGTGTGCCCGCCGGAAACGACCAGAGCGACCGCCGGTAATTGCGGCGGTTCGCCGGTCAAAAAGTTGGCGTACACGTGCGCCTCGATATGGTCAATTTCCACCAATGGCTTGTCCAGCGCGGCGCTCAATGCCCGGGCGAAAGATACCCCGACTAAAAGCGAACCGATCAATCCCGGCTCTTTCGTTACGGCGAACGCGTCAATGTCCGCTAACGCAAGGCCCGCCTTCTCCAGGGCCTCATCAACAACCGGCTGGATATATTCCAGCTGTCTTCGCGAAGCGACCTCGGGGACGACACCGCCGTAACGCTGATGTTCCTTGAGGCTCGATGCGACCACATTGGAAAGTATTTTCCGTCCGTCACGGACAACGGCCGCGGCGGTTTCATCACACGAAGTTTCAATACCCAGGAAATTCATATTGTTTAAAGACCCCTACTGTTTTGCCGGAACGGGTCCGGCCGGTTGCGCGTCGGCGCCCGCGCCGGCCGCCGCGTCCGCAACCGGGGCGGGGGCTCCCGGCGCGAAATTCGCGTAAACCTTGATCCCCTTCAAAACGCTGATCGCGCTCTGGACCTGGTTGTCGCCCAGCAGCCGTTCGCGGATCTCCGCTTCTTTACCATCCTGCTTTACCTTTTCCAGATCCGACGAGTTCTGGTTCTCAACACCTTCAAAGATCTCTTCCACTTTTTTCTCTTTTTCATCTTCGGCGTCTTTGGGCGGCAACTGCAGCTCGACAACAATATCGGGCTCGATACCGATGCCGTGGATGGAGCGTCCGGAAGGCGTAAAATATTTACTGGTTGTCAAACGCAATCCCGAACCGTCCGGCAACGGGATGACCGACTGCACCGACCCTTTACCGAATGATTTTGTTCCCAAAATAATCGCCCGTTTGTTGTCCTGCAGGGCGCCGGCTAAAATTTCGCTGCCCGAGGCGCTTCCCTCGTTAATGAGAACGACCATCGGCCAGATGATCAGGTGCGCCTTGTTGGTCGAACGCGTGATCGTGTTCTGCGAAAGACGCCGGCCTTTGGTGGAAACGATGATCTTGCCCTGGGCCAAGAATTCTTCAGTGATATTGATCGCCACGTTCAGCAACCCGCCGGGATTATTGCGCAGATCCAGGACCAGACTGTCGGCCCCCTGCCGGGTCAAATCGTCGAGCGCCTCACGAAAGGCCTTCGCCGAATCTTCCCGGAATTCCGCCAGACGGATATATCCAATCCCGTCCTGCAAAATTTGCGTGTTCTTCACGTCCTGGATCTGGATGACCTCCCGGACGATCGTAAAATCGAGAAGTTTATCCGCGCCTTCGCGCAAAACGGTTATCTTGACCTCGGTGCCGGGTTTGCCGCGCAATTTCTTGACGGCGTCATCGAGCGTCAGGTCGCGGGTCAATTCGTCCCCGATCTTCACGATATGATCGCCCGCCTTGATGCCGGCGCGCCAGGCCGGGGTGTCTTCGAGCGGTGTGATGATCGTCAAAAGCCCGTCGCGGATGGAGATCTCGATGCCCAGCCCGCCGAACTTTCCCTGCGTCTCGGTCTTGAGCTCTTTATATTCATCCGGGTCAAGGAACTGGCTGTGCGGGTCCAGGGAGCTCAACATCCCGCGCAAAGATCCGTAAATAAGGTCTTTCGGGGTTTTCTCCTCGACATAATCAGCCTGGATCGTCGTCAGGGCGTAACTGTAAAGTTCTATCTGCGCGTAAAGGTCGTCTTTGACTTTCCGGTCGATCTGGCAAATGGCCACGGTCGCCGACGACAAAAACACCAGGACACCCCCGATGACAAGAAGAAATCGTTTAAACATACACGCCTCCTTAAGCCTCACTTTTATTCGACAATTTACGCCGGATGATCTCGCCGATCATTCTCGGATTGGCCTTCCCTTGACTCTTGCGCATGGCTTGGCCGATGAGAAATCCGACGGCGCTGGGCTTGCCCTCGCGGATCTGGGCGACGACGCTCTGGTGCTCGCGGATCAGCTCATCGACGATCCCCTCCAGCGCCGAGCTGTCGGAAACCTGCGCCAGTCCCGCGTCGCGGATCACCGCGGCCGCGTCTTTGCCGGTATCCAGGACCTGTTTCAACGCTTCTTTGGCCGACAAGTTACTAAGCACATTTTCATCGACTTTCCGGATAATGGCAACCAGATCTTCCGGTTTTATTTTGACGTCCCGCGGGGCCAGCTTGCGTCCGTTGATCTCCTGAAGCAAGGGGCCGTTGAGCCAATTGCAGATCTTTTTTGTGTCTGCGTACAATTTGGCGCACGCCTCGAAAAAATGCGCGATGTGCTGGTCCGCGACGATGATCCGCGCGTCATATTCCGAAAGCCCGTACTCGCCGACGAACCGTTCGAATTTCTGCCGGGGAAGCTCCGGGATGGACCGGCGGACTTCCTCGATGAGCGCTTCGTCGATTTCAAAAGGGACGAGGTCGGGCTCCGGGAAATAACGGTAGTCGTGCGCTTCTTCTTTGCTGCGCATCGTGATCGTGGTCCATTTTTCCTCGCTCCAGAGCCGCGTTTCCTGGATGATCCGGCCGCCGGAGGACACCACCTCGCGCTGGCGTTTTTCTTCGAATTCAAGGGCGGCGCGCACCGCCTTGAACGAATTCATGTTCTTTAGTTCCGTCTTGGTCCCGAACGTTTTCGCCCCCGCCTCGCGGATGGACACGTTGGCGTCGCAGCGCAGGCTCCCTTTTTCCATGTCGCAGTCGGAAACGTGCAGATATTCCAGCGTCAATTTAAGCGCCTGTAAATAATCGTACGCTTCCTGGGGCGAACGCAAATCGGGCTCGGAGACAATCTCCATGAGCGGCGTACCGGTACGATTATAATCGACCAGGCTGCTATTAGAACGGTCATCGTGGATCAGTTTGCCCGCGTCCTCTTCCAGGTGCGCGCGCTTGATATTGATCTTCCTGGCTTGACCATCCGCGGTCGTCATCCAAAGATGTCCGTCATAAGCGACCGGCTTGTCGTATTGGGAGATCTGGTACCCCTTGGGCAGGTCGGGATAATAATAATTTTTCCGGTCGAATTTGATCACGGGATTAATCCGGCAATCCAGGGCCATGGCGATCTTTAAGGCATACTCCAGCGCCATTTTGTTCAAAACCGGCAGCGTCCCCGGCAACCCGAGACATACCGGGCAGGTTTGCGTATTGGGGTCGCGGCCGAACACGTTGGCGCAACCACAAAAAATCTTGGTCCTCGTGCTCAACTGGAGGTGAACTTCCAGCCCAATGACGGTTTCATATTTTTGCTGAAGGGTCTGGCTCATACTGGCGCCCGCTCTTTGTGCCACGGGGTGCTCTGCTCATAGGCATAGGCCACGCGAAAAAGCATCGCTTCGTCAAAAGGTTTGGCCAGAATTTGCAATCCGATCGGAAGACGATCTCTGGAGAACCCGCAGGGGATCGAGATCGCCGGGATGCCGCTTAAATTCGCCGAGATCGTATAAATATCCGAAAGGTACATGCTCAAAGGGTCATCGCTCTTTTCCCCGATCTTAAACGCCGTGGTCGGCGCCGTCGGCGTGACGATCGCGTCCAGCTTTAAAAACGCCTTGTCAAAATCCTGTTTAATAAGGGTGCGGACCTTCAACCCTTTCAAATAATAGTCGTCGTAATACCCCGAGGAAAGCGAATATGTGCCCAGCATGATCCGCCGCTTGGCCTCGCTGCCCAGGCCGGCGTCGCGCGTTTCTTCGTACATATCGATGAGCGGCGTTTTGCGCGTGTCGAGAGGCTGGCGGCGCAGACCGTACTGCACGCCGTCGTAGCGCGCCAGGTTCGAGCTGGCCTCCGCGGTCGCCACGATATAATATGTCGCCGTCGCGTATCCGGTGTGCGGAAGCGAAATCTCATGGAACGTCGCCCCGCGTGTTTCAAGAACATTGATCGCCACGTCGATCGCTTCGCGCACCTGCGGGTCGATCCCTTCCACAAAATATTCCCCGGGGATCCCTATCTTAAGCCCCTTGACGTCGTTGACCAGCGCTTTGGTGTAATCCGGCACGGGCAGATCCGCCGAGGTGGAATCGCGTTCGTCGTAGCCGGCAATGATCCCTAAAAGCAGCGCGGAATCCTCCACGTCTTTGGTGATCGGCCCGATCTGGTCCAAACTCGAAGCAAAGGCGATCAGTCCGTAACGGGACACCCGGCCATAGGTCGGCTTTAACCCGACCACACCGCAGAACGATGCCGGCTGGCGGATCGACCCGCCGGTGTCCGAACCCAGCGCCCAGATCGCTTCGTGGCCGGCCACAGCCGCGGCCGAACCGCCGCTGGAACCGCCGGGGACGCGATCGCGGTCCCAGGGGTTGCGCGTCGGGCCGTAACAGGAATTCTCCGTCGAAGAACCGAACGCGAACTCGTCCATGTTCGTGCTGCCGATGATCTGCGCCCCGGAACCTTTTAACTTTTGGATGACCGTGGCGTCATACGGCGGCTTGAAGCCCTCCAGAATGCGCGAACAGCACGTGGTCGGCTCACCGGTCACGCAGATATTATCTTTAATGCCGATGGGGATCGGCATGGAGACATCGCCGGAAGGTTCTTGTTCGCCGGAGGCCTTCGATCTCAAACGTACGTACGCCTTGACCTGTCCATCGGTGCGCGCGATACCGGCGAGCACGGCGTCGCGGATCTCCCGCGGGGTGGTCTTCTTCGCCTTGAGCAAATCAAGGAGCTCGTGCGCTGTTAATTCGTTTAATTTCACTGGATGACCTTGGGCACTTTAAAAAATCCGTTATGCGGCGCGGCGGCCGTCTTCATCACCTCGGCCTGCGGGAGCGACGGTTTGACCTCATCTTCCCGGTAAACGTTCGCCAAAGGCAGGACATGGCTGGTCGGTTCGACCGCGCGCACGTCCAGCTTCTCCAGTTTGTGGACGTAACCCAGGATATTCTCAAGGTCTTTCGTGAGGCGCTCGACTTCCTCGCCCTGCAGGTGAATGCGGGAAAGGCTGGCGATATACTGAACGTCTTCTTTAGTAATATTTTGGGCGTTTTTTGTCATAAATTTATTCCAAAATATTAACATCAAACCTAAAACGTTACAAGGTAAAACTATCGCAATTTGGCTTTAATGGCCTCGGGGATCGCCTGCGGTTTAAAATCCTTAGTGAGGCTGGCAAGGTCGACCTGCGCCTCCACCAGCAAACGGCCGCTCGCCTTATCGTGGATTGTCTGCTCGAAGATCAACCGCGCCGGCGTGATCTCTTTGAGCCGTGCCTCGCAAACGATCGTGTCTCCGTAACGCGCTGGACTCCGGTAAGTTACGGAACACTTGCGCACCGCATAGAAGAAACCCGCCCGATGTAGCTGCGTGACACTTAATCCCTTTTGTTCCAAAAATTCCGTGCGGGATTCTTCCAGGTATTTTAGATAATTGCCGTAATAAACGACGCCGCCGGCGTCCGTGTCATAATAATAGATCCGTTTTTCCATTAACTCCCCTTCGTATCCCGTTGAAAGTCCTTTAGTTTTAGCATTCCGGCGCCGCCGTGTCAATGTTTCCCTTACGAGCGAGTTCTCCATTTTCTAAGATTTTCCAAGATTAATTCTTGCGCAAGCAAAAGGCCTATGTTACATTAGCGATAAGCCACGGGGGTGAAATGCAACCAGCAGATGGAGTCCATGGATGGGTTCCGAAGCTTCAGAACAAAAACAGAATCCCCTTTCCGAACAACGGTACTTCCCGCGCTGGAACGTCAACAATCGTGTTATCTATCGCTCGAAAACTGCACCCGACCACCAATTCCGTCACGGACACACCAAAAATATAAGCTGCGCCGGCGCTTGCCTTTATCTCAAAGATTTTCTGTCCTTACAGCAGAAAATCATGCTCAACATCCATTTGTCGCCGAGCGCAAACATTGACTTGCGCGCGACGGTGGTCTGGCAAAAAGCGGAAGATATGTCTTATTTGACGGGGGTCGCTTTTCACGACACCAGCGATGAAACCCAACAGCAGATCCTCGAACACGCCTTCGAATTCGACCGCTCCAAACTCCTCGATCACTGGTACAAAGGCTGGGACGGCGGGACGACGTGAATAAAACAGGGAATTAGGACATTTAGGACATTAGGGAATTGGGAAATAAGAAAATGTACCCCCATTATCTCCCAATCCTATTTTCCAATACCCTTAATTTCCCAATATACTACTCCCTAATTCCCTAATATCCCAATATCCTAATTCTTATTCGCAAGTCGTACATAGTCCTCCAAACTCAAATCCTCCGCCCGCAACCGCGGGTCGATCTTTAACGCGCGCAGAAGCTCTTCGGCTGCTTCCTTGCCGTAGACCACGGCCAGGGAATTACGGATGGTCTTGCGCCGCTGGCTAAAACACGCGCGGATCAATTTGAAAAGGAATTCCTCGTCACGGGCCTTGTCCGCCGGCCCGGGCCTCGTGCGCAGCGACAAAAAACAGGAATCGACTTTTGGCGCGGGGCTGAAGGCCGACGGCGGGATCCTGAATATTTTTTTGGCCCGCGCGTAATACTGGACAAAGCACGACAACGAACCGTAATCTTTGGAACCGGGTTTGGCCACAATCCGGTTACCATATTCGAGCTGCACGGTCATATAGAACACGGGAAATTTATGACGGAAGGCCAAAACTTTTTCGATGATCGGTGTGGCGATATTGTACGGCAGGTTCCCCACGACCTTCATCGGCGCGGGTAATTGTTCGAACGGATACTTCAATATATCGGCGTGCTCGATGGTGACGTTCGTTCCCGCGAACTCTTGTTCCAGCCGCGCCGCCAGATAATTATCTTTCTCAACGGCGAAAACTTTTCGAACCCTTTGCGCGATCGGCCGCGTCAAGACGCCTTTGCCCGGCCCGATCTCCAGCACAACATCCTCCGGTGCCAGCTCGCTCGCGGCAATGATTTTTCCCTGGATGTGAGGGCTGACCAGGAAATTCTGGCCGAGGGATTTCTTGGGGAAAAACACTTCTGAAGATCGCGGCCGGCCTTTACTCATACGCGACGGCCCGGCGTTCGTCCAGGAGCGCCTGGTTCAGCCGCGATCCGACAAACCGCTTGGCCCTTTTGCCTTCTTCGGTGCCCAGATCCACGGACTCCTGTGGAATCTTACCGACGAGGGTTTTATAAGCGTCGGACTGGGTTAACGCTTCAGGCATTTTTTATGGGGACATGGAAGATTCATTCGCGGCGGGGTTCGTTACGCGCGTCTTTTATCGCGCTCAGCTTAATTTTAAGATTTTCTTTGTGTTTGCTAATGAGTGCCAGCGCGTTTTCAACGTATTCCCTGGAACTGAGTTCACCGGCCGTGTATCGCTCCAGAAGGGTCAACCACTCTTCATGAATTTCGCAATGTTCCGAATCCTCGATGACCGCGAACGGACAATCCGGGCATCTATGATGAAAAACTTCCCCGCCGACGGTTTCGCCTTCCCACGCCTTCCGGTACTCACGGGCATGCGCCTCAACCCATTCCAGGGCGCGCAATTCCCGTTCTTCCGGCGGGAATTGTTCAACATAGGCGTTGATCTCATTCAATTCTCTCTTGATGAATTCGTCGTTGTGAAAGGCGACCTTTTGACTGCGGCCCGCAAACCGCAGGATCAGGGCGAACATGGGATCGTTAATCGTATACATAATATTTCACGGTTACAAGGTTAACGCGAAGTATCCCGGCAGACACCCGCCGAATTTGTTTTTTATCTTACCATCAACCGCCGGCAGCGGGTAGCGAATTTTCTCAAATTTTCTCAAATGGACACAAGCATAGTGTCCCCGGCCAGTTTAATAGCCTCGGTCATCGATGAGGCGTCGGCCTTGTTTTTCCCGGCGATGTCAAAGGCGGTGCCGTGCGCGGGCGAGGTGCGCACAAAGGGCAACCCGATGGTCAGATTGACCAGCTTGCGAAAATACAAGGCCTTCACTGGAACCAGCCCTTGGTCGTGATACATGGCCAGCAGCGCGTCAAAGCGTTTGGAATTCTGTGGATAAAAGATCGTGTCGGCCGAAAAAGGCCCTTCGACTTTAATGCCTTCAGCGCGCGCCCGCTTGATGGCCGGGATGATGTGGCGGATCTCCTCGCGGCCGAGCGTGCCTCCTTCGCCGGCGTGAGGGTTCAACCCGCACACACCGATCAACGGTTTTTTGAGGCGGAAATATTCTTTCAACGCGATATCGGTCGAGCGGATCGCCCGGAAAACAACCCCGGCATGGATCGCCTTACTCACCTGGCCCAGCGGAATGTGACGCGTCACTAAAAGCACGCGCAGCGGCCCGGAAACGAACATCATGCCGATATCCTTCGCGTGAAAGGCGTCGGCTAAAAATTCCGTGTGCCCGTGGAACGACGGGATAATCTCCCCGATCGACTCTTTGCACACCGGGGCGGTCACGAGCGCGGACAATTGCTTGCGCTTGACCAGATCGACCGCCGTTTGCAAATACGCTAACGAGGCTTTCCCCGTCAGACGGCTGGGCCGGCCGGCCGTAAAATCTCCGGATTGAAGACAACCAACATCAAGGAACGTACAATTTTTGTAACGGACGGGGAAATATTTGCGGAAGAGACATTCATCGCCGATGATCGTAAAGAGCGCGGCGCGACGCAGGGAATGGTTCGCGAGCGCCTTGGCCGCGACCTCGGCGCCGATACCGGCGGGATCCCCAAGCGTGATGCCGACCGGCTTATTGCTTGATCTCGACATAGGCCTTTTTCTGGAGCTTGCCGAGCCATTGCTCAAAACGTCCCTGGAATTTCTTGCGATACACCAAATCATAGATCTGGCTCTTGACCTCTCTAAGTTCAGCCACCTGGGCGGGGATCTCACCTTTGAGCTTGAAGATAAAAATACCTTTATCCGTCTCAACGGGATCGGAAACCTGATTCTGAGTCAGGCTAAAAACGACTTTTTCAATATCGGGAAGAAACTGCCCTTCTTCAACGACACCGATGGAGGAAGAATCGGAATATTGTTTGGCCACTTCTTCAAAATCCTTGCCTTCCTTCAAGCCGGCCAAGGCTTCCCTGGCCCGGGCGCGGGCCGCTTCCTTATCTGCGATAAAGGTAACGTAGATCGAATCCAGGTTGACGCGCCGGCTTTTCTTGAAACTCTCCTTGTTCTGCTCGTAAAAATCCGTGACCTCCTGCGGATTGACGAATACCCTGGACTTGACCTCATGGTCGATCACGAATTTGATCTTGAGCTGGTCCAGGATCTTGTCGCGCAGGTCGGTAACCGTCGCGCCATTTCTGACCAGGGCGTCCATAAATACCTGGTCGGAAGCATACTTGGCCTTGATCTCATCGACGCGCTGGTCAACGAGCCTGTCGCGCACCTCGATGCCGATCGCGTTGGCGCGGCTTAGGATCAATTTATCCTCGATGAGCTGTTTGAGGCCGTTGGTCTGCAGATCGGCCATGATTTCCCTGGCCTGATCATCCGGGAGGCCTTGCGCGGACAAACTGGCAAAGGTCTGGCGGATATAATCCTGGAGATCCTTGAAGGTGATCACCTCGTCATTGACGACGGCAATAATGCCGTCCTCGACGTTTTGCGCGCGCGCCGGAACACCGGTCGTGCCTGCCATTAAAATAACGACAAAAAAAACCTTAATTAAGCGATCCATGAGTCGTTCCCGCTCCCTTCGCAAGTTCCCTGCCGGCCATTTCCTTTTTAAGATGTTCCACGGATTCTTTTAAAAGGCGGCAGTACAGATCGAACCCGATCGTGGCGATGTAGCCGTGCTGCTCCTGCCCAAGGATATTTCCCGCGCCGCGGATCTGCAGGTCCTCAAAGGCGATCTGAAAGCCCGCGCCCAGCCCGCTGTGTTTTTCGATCGCCTCGATACGCGCCTTCGCCTGGATCGAGAGCTGCCCGCGCGACGGAATAATAAAATACGCGTACGCCTTGTGCGTGAAGCGGCCCACCCGTCCGCGCAACTGGTGCAGGTCGGAGAGCCCGAAGCGGTCCGCGCGGTTGACGATGAGCGTATTGGCGTTGGGCACGTCGATGCCGGACTCGATGATCGTGGTACACACCAGGACATCGACCATCCCTTTAAGAAATTTGAGCATGATCTCTTCGAGCTCGTGCGCCGACATCTGCCCGTGGGCGATACCGATCCGGGCCCGCGGCACCAGCCGCGCTATGATTTTAGCGATCCGTTCGATGTCTTCAACCCGGTTGTGCAAAAAGAAAACCTGCCCCTTGCGCTTGAGCTCGCGGTCGATGGCCGACTGGATCAATTCCTCGTCGAACTCCACGATCCCGGTCTTGACCGGGATACGGCTTTGCGGCGGTGTCGCAATCACCGACATGTCCCGCACGCCGGTCAAGGCCATATAAAGGGTGCGCGGGATCGGGGTCGCGGTCAGCATCAGCACATCCGCCAGAAGGCGGAATTGTTTCAAGCGCTCTTTGGCGCGCACGCCGAAACGCTGTTCTTCGTCGATGATGATCAAGCCGATGTCCTTAAACGCGATGTCTTTCGAAAGCAGCCGGTGCGTGCCGATGACGATGTCCACCCCGCCTTCCCGCAGCTCTTTGAGGATCGCCGTTTGTTCCCCGCGGGTACGAAAGCGGCTGAGCATGGCCACCTTTACCGGAAAATCTTTGAGCCGGTTGCTGAAATTGTAATGATGCTGTTCCGCCAGGATCGTCGTCGGCACGAGCACAACGACCTGTTTGTTGTCCATGACCGCTTTGAACGCCGCCCGCAACGCCACCTCCGTCTTGCCGTAACCCACATCCCCGCACAACAACCGGTCCATCGGCCTGACCGACTCCATGTCCTTTTTGACCTCAAGTGCCGCCTTGGTCTGGTCGGGCGTTTCTTCGAAAGGGAATTTTTTCTCGAACTCCTCCTGCCAATCCACGTCCGGCGAAAAGGCGAAGCCTTTTAAACTCGCGCGCGCGGCCTGGGCGTGCAACAGCTCCGCGGCCAGACGCTGCAGACGCTTCTGGATTAAAGCGCGGACCCGCTTCCATTCCTTGCTGCCCAGTGGATACAACCGCGGCGGCTTTTTCTGAAAACCCACGTACTTCTGGACCAGATGCATGTCATGGACCGGGACAAAGAGCTTGTCATCTCCCCTATACCCGATGACCATGTGCTCTTTTTTCCCGTGGGCGACGTCCACGGGTTCGATGCCAAGATACCGGCCGATGCCGTGATTGTTATGGACGACATAATCGCCTTTCTGGAGTTCGAGAAAGTTATTGAGCGGCACGTCGGCGCTGAAGACCTCACGCCCCGAAGGCTTGTTGGGCCCGCCTGCCGCCCGGGCAGGCAGGATGATGACGATCTTGTGCTGCCAGATCGGTCTGCCGGTTTGGCTGTTGATCGTGGCGATCGACCGGACGTGGTCGTTTTCGAGGTCCACCCGCAACGGCGCGTCGAAATCGGCAGGATAAATGTCCACAATGCTGCCACGCTGGCTGAACTCGCCTTGTTCCATGACCCGGTTGACCCGGCGATAACGCAGGTCCGCTATCGTACGGACCAGTTCATCCGGGGCCAGGATTTTGTCGACAAAGAGTTCAACTGCTTGAAACATGACATTTACTTCTTCCTTTGCAACGCCAGCACGATGGGCGAGACGATAAAGACCGTCGAATACGTTCCCACCACGAACCCGATCATCAGGCACAAGGCAAAGGTGTTGAGGACCTCGCCGCCGTAGAAATACAACGCCACAACGACCAGGGCGGTGGCGAAGGTCGTCAATATGGTGCGGCTTAACGTCTGGTTGATACTTTCGTTGATGATCTCGCGCAGGCTCTTGCGCCCGAGCTTGAGCATGTTCTCGCGCACGCGGTCGTAGATGACGATCGTGTCGTTGATGGAATAGCCCGCGATCGTCAACAGCGCGGTGACAACCAGCAGGTCCAGTTGACGCCCCAGCATGACCAGGATCCCCATGGTGACAAAAACGTCGTGCAAAATGGCCACGACCCCGCCGGCGGCAAAATCGAAGTGCTTGAACCGGAAGCCCACGTAAATGAGAATGGCGCCCAGCGCGAAAACAATGGCCAGCACGGCGGCCTTGCGCAAGGCCTTCCCCACGACCGGACCGACGTTCTCGATGCGCAGGATCTCAAATTTGTTCTCCGGGAACCTGTTCCGGAACTCCTGCGAAACTTTCTCATACGTATCCGCGGAACTGCGGATCATCACGACCTCCGGCGCCTGGTCGAACTGCTGGATGATCGCCTCCACCCCCGCGTTACGCAGTCCTTCCCGCAAGCGTTCGACCTCCACGGGCCGGCTGAATTTGTATTCCTGGATCTGCCCGCCGACAAAATCGATGCCGTAGGCGGCGTCTTTTTTCTGGGCCATGGTCATGACCGTGACGATGATCAACCCCGTCGAAAGCGCGAAGGCGAAAGTCCTTTTGGGAAAAGTAAGAAAATCGATCTTCGAATTTGACCAAAGGCTCAACATGGGAAGTTTTTGCATCAATCCCAGATTGTAAGCGATGTTAAACAACGTGCGGCTGACGAAGAGCGCCGTAAACAAGCTCGTCAGAAGACCGATCGTCAACGTGACCGCGAAGCCTTTGATGGGACCGGAGCCGAACTGAAAGAGCATGAACGCGGCGATCAGGGTCGTCGCGTTGGAGTCGATGATCGCCGAGAGCGCGCGGCTGAACCCGCTGTTGATGGCCGCCTGGATGGTGCGGCCGTTTTTGATCTCCTCGCGGATCCGTTCGTTGATGAGCACGTTGGCGTCAACCGCCATGCCCAGCGTCAGAATGATACCGGCGATACCCGGCAGGGTTAACGTCAACCGGTTCTCCGGCAGCATGATGCTCAAGAATCCCATGGTGCCGAAGATCAAAAGCAGGTTGATCAGCAAGGCGATGTCCGCGATAAATCCCGCCTTGATGTAATAAAGGACCATGAACAGAAATACCAGGGAGGCGCCGATCCTGGTGGCGTTGATGCCAGCCTCGATGGAATCCTTCCCCAGAAGCGGGCCGATGGTACGCTCCTCTTCCACGTGCATCGGCGCCGGCAAGGCCCCCGAACGCAACGCCAGCGATAACAACGAGGCTTCATCCAGGGTGAATTGGCCCGTGATCTGGGCGCTTCCCCCGAGGATCGCTTCCCGGATATTCGGGGCGGAAAGGACCTCGCCATCGAGAAGGATCGCAAGCCTGCGTCCCACGTTCGTTTTGGTCAAATTGGCGAATTCCGCGGCCCCTTCATTATTAAGCGTAATAGAGATGTAGGGCTGTCCGAACCCTTGCGTGTCAAAATCCACCCGGGCGTCGCTGATCCGTTCGCCGCCTAAAGCGACCTGGTCCTCCAGCAATACAGGCTCACGTTCCTTCTCTTTGACATTTTTTAAAAGAAATCCCTGGGGGACGTTTCCTTCCAGGGCCGATTTCAAACGACCGGGGTCATCGTCGACCAAACGGAACTCCAGCTGGGCGACTTTGCCGACCATGGCGAGCGCCGCGTCACGATCGGTCACGCCGGGCAGCTGGACCAGAATTTCGGTCTCCCCCTGGCGCTGGATGACCGTTTCGGCGACCCCCATACCGTCGATGCGGTTACGCAAGATCTCGATGGCGCGCAAGACCGCGTCCTGGCGGGCGTTTTCGGGCAGCTTCTCCGTATCGACCTTAAGAACCAGGTGCATGCCGCCTTTGAGGTCCAGTCCCAGGTTGAGGTGTTTTTCGACCGGAAAAGTAAAATAAACGGCGGCGGCGATGACGCCGAGGATGATTAAGATTCTGTTACGAAGGCTTTTGCTCATCACTGTCTCCCTGTTTTTCTTTAACTCTTAACGCTGGTAATTCTGGTAATCGCTTCCTTGTCGAATTCGATCTTGACGTTATCATCCACGCGCACGACCACGGTCTTGTCCTTGACCAGCACGACCGTCCCGTGGATGCCCGCGGCGGTGACCACTTCGTCGTTTTTCTTGATATTCTTGAGCATCTCAACGTGCTCTTTTTGCTTGTCCTTTTGCGGCTTGATGACCAAAAACCAGAAGACCAGAAAAATCAGAACATACGGAATGATCGGCAGCGAAACGAGTGGATTGACGGCTCCTTCAGCGGGCATTGTTTATTCCTTTCGGCATTTGTATTTCGTCGCTCGTACCCCGTATTTCGCGGACAAGTCTAACGAAATACGAGATGCGGTATACGAGATACGAACAACTTATTTTATATTTTCTTTACGAGCGAGCGGACGGTATCGCTCATCCGGGCGCCGCGTTTGATCCATTGTTCGAGCTTCTCTTTGTTGATGGACACGACCGCGGGTTTCCTGGACGGGTCATAATGCCCGAGGATCTCCAGGTTCCTTCCCTGACGGGCGATGTTGCGGCCGATGGCCACAACGCGGTAATTGTAATGCTTGTTCGCGGACTTCCCTACTTTTTGCAACCTGATACGTACTTCCATGCCATTCCCTTACCTTTCTTATTTTAACATTGACTGGCCAATTCGATGGCCCTGAGCTGTGCTTTCGCTTTATTGACCGTTTCCTGATATTCCTTTGCGGGGACTGAATCGGCCACGATGCCGGCCCCGGCCTGGACGTAGGCCTTCTTCCCCTTCACAACGATCGTCCTGATGGTGATACAGGTATCCAGATTCCCGGAAAAACTGAAATACCCGACGCATCCCGCGTACGGACCGCGGTCGACTGTTTCCAGTTCGTCGATGATCTCCATGGCCCGGATCTTCGGCGCGCCGGAAACCGTCCCGGCCGGGAACGCGGCCCGCAAGACATCCAGCCCGTCTTTATCTCCCTGGAGTTTTCCCCGCACGTTGGAAACGATGTGCATGACGTGCGAATATTTTTCGATGTTCATGAACTCCGTGATCTGCACCGTGCCCCGCGCGCACACGCGGCCCAGGTCGTTGCGTCCCAGGTCGACCAGCATGATGTGTTCGGCCTTTTCTTTGGGATCACCCAGGAGATCTTTGGCCAGCGCGGCGTCCTGCGCCTCATCCTTGCCGCGGGGGCGCGTGCCGGCGATCGGCCGCGTTTCCGCCACGCCATCCTCACAGCGGACCAGCAACTCCGGCGAAGAGCCCACGATGCGCACGTCCGCGAAGTTCAGGTAATACATGTACGGCGACGGGTTCAACGAGCGTAACTTCCTATATATATTAAACGGTTCTGTCGTCAAGTCAACCGCGAATCTCTGAGAAAGCACCACCTGGATAATGTCCCCGGCCCGGATTCTTTCCTTCGCTTTTTCCACAATTTCCTGAAATTGGGGCGAAGTGAAATTTGACTTGACCTCCAAGAGGCCTGCCTTCTTCCCCTTGCCCGGTTTTCCTTTGACCACAAGCGGCTTGTTCAAGTCGCGCACCAGCGCGTCGATGCGGGCAACAGATCTTTTATATTCCCGCAGTTTCTTCCGCGGGGCGCTTTTGGGATCGATATGCGCGCAGCTGATCACCTTCATCGTATGATTGATGTGATCGAAGATGACCAGGTCCCTGGCCAGGACCAGACAGGTGTCCGGCAATTTCAAATCGTCTTTGGTCGTGTGGGGAAGTTTTTCGAAAAAACGGACGATGTCATAACCCAAATACCCAACCAGCCCGCCGGAAAAACGCGGCAGGCCCGGCAGGGCGACGAACTTGTATTGCTTGAGAATATCGCGGATGAACGCGAGCGGCGTATCCTGGACTTTCGTGGTCCGCGTGACCGGCGTGCCAGTCGCGTGACGGGTGATCTTCACCTCGCCGCCCTTGGACTGGATAACGACCTCCGGGTCCCGGGCCAGGAATGAAAACCGGGCGACCTTCTCTTCCCCTTCGACGGATTCCAGCAAAAACGAATATTTGCTCTTGCCCGCGATCTTGAAGTACGCGGAGACCGGCGTTTCCAGGTCTCCCGGTATTTCCCTATACACGGGGATCAGGTTGCCCTGCTTCGTCAGATTCAAAAATTCTTTCTCCGATAAATCAGTGACAGGGACTATTTTTTCCCTTGCTGCTGATTTTTTAGTCACTGATTTCCTAAAATTAGTCCCTGTCACTGATTTTCCTTAATTTTTCTGTAAAAACAACTCTTGCGAAATGTATGGCACGCCACGCCCACCTGCCGGACTTTAATCAAAAGCGTGTCGCAGTCGCAATCATAAGACACGGACTTCACGTGCTGGAAATGCCCCGAGGTCATGCCCTTGACCCAATACTCTTTGCGCGAGCGCGACCAGAAACAGGTCTTGCCGATTTTCAAGGTCTGGCGCAGGGAATCGATATTCATATACGCCATCATCAAGACTTCTTTAGATTTATAATCCTGCACAATGGCCGGGATCAGGCCGTCGGCGCTGAATTTCAATTTGTTCAAATTCCGTGCCGTGATCTGTATCGTCTCAACAGATTTTTCCTTGCTCACAACCGGACCTCGACCTTCTTTTCTTTCAGATAACTTTTCACTTCGCCGACGGAAAGTTCCCGATAATGAAAGACCGATGCCGCCAGGGCCGCGTCCGCGCCGGTCTTCGTAAATACCGCGTGAAAATCTTCCAACTTGCCCGCACCGCCGGAGGCAATCACAGGAATATTGACCGCCCTGCAAACCGCATCCGTTAAGGCAATGTCATAACCGGTTTTGGTCCCGTCCGCATCCATACTGGTCAAAAGAATCTCCCCGGCGCCCAATTTTTCGGCCTGTTTGACCCAGGCAATCGCGTCTTTCCCGGTTGCCGTGCGCCCGCCGTGGGTGTACACTTCCCATTTGCTCCCCGAAGGGGAGCCCGGAAGGGAGCCTGCCCGGCCGTTTGTTTTCCTGGCATCAACGGCCACCACGATGCACTGGCTGCCGAACTGCCCGGCCGCGCGCCGGATCAATCCCGGGTCCTCAACCGCGGCGGTATTGATCGAAACCTTGTCCGCACCGGCGTTGAGCAATGTCCGGATGTCTTCGACCGAATTGATCCCTCCGCCGACGGTGAGCGGCATAAAGACCTGTTCCGCGGTCTGGCGCACCACATCGAGCATGATCGAACGTTTCTCGTGGCTGGCCGTAATATCCAGAAAAACGATCTCATCGGCGCCCTGCTCGTCATAGATCCTGGCAACGGCGACCGGATCGCCGGCATCGCGCAAGTTGATGAAGTTGGTCCCCTTGACCACGCGGCCCGCCTTGACATCCAGACAGGGTATTATTCTTTTTGTGAGCATACGCGGATCGCCTCTTCCAGGTTCACCCTGCCTTCGTAGATCGCCTTGCCGACGATCGCGCCCAGAAGCCCCTCGGGTTCCAGGGCACGCAGTTTTTTCAGGTCTTCGATACTCGCCACACCGCCCGAAGCGATGATGGGGATATCCGTCATCGACAGCAACGCGCGCAACCCCACGGTATCGGGACCGGTCAACATCCCGTCACGGGCGATGTCCGTGTAGATCAGACACGCGAGGTGTAACCCGGCCAGCCCTTTGACAAAATCGATGGCTTTAACCTTTGAACTCTCCGTCCACCCGCGCTGGGCTACAAAGCCCTCAGCGCAATCCAGGCTGACGGCGATCTTTTTCTTCCAAAGCCCCAGCGCCTCAATGAGAAAATTATGATCGCTGATGACCCTCGTCCCCAAAATGACCCGGGCCACACCGCCGTCGATGAGCCGCTGGATATCTTCGCGGCTGCGGATCCCGCCGCCGACCTGGACAGGGACAGAGACCCTTTTCGCGATCTCAATGATCGTGTCGCGATTGTGCATCTCTCCGGTCTTGGCGCCATCCAAGTCAACAACATGCAGCCACCGGGCGCCTTTTTGCTGCCAGTTCTGCGCCACCACCAGCGGGTCGCCGGAATATTCGGTGACTTCGTCGAACTTTCCCTGAAAGAGACGGACGACTTTGCCGTCCTTGATATCAATGGCCGGAAAAATGATCATAGAGTGTTAAAATTCTCGAGAATTTTAAGACCGACCGCCTGACTTTTCTCCGGATGGAACTGAACGCCGTAGATATTGTCAACAGCGATGGCGGACACGAATTCAGTACCGTAATCCGTGGTCACCACCGCCAACTTGGCATCCTTCGGATTAACAAAGTATGAGTGACAAAAATAGGCATAACTCAACGGCGCAATGTCTTTGAACAAACGGCTCACCGGTTTTTTCAGTTTAAGCTGATTCCATCCCATGTGAGGTACTTTCTGTTTTGCTGAAGAGAATCGCTCCACTTTCCCTTTAAGAATTCCCAAACCATTTACGTCCCCGCCTTCATTGCTCTTTTCAAACAGCAGTTGCAATCCAAGACAAATTCCCAGAAACGGCTTTCCGGCGCCGATGGCCTGTTTCACGGCGGGGATCAATCCCAACGCGTCAAGTTTTTCCATGGCCGGACGCATCGCGCCCACGCCGGGTAAAACGATTTTTGCAGCGGCGCGGATGTCATCGGCCTTCTGGGTAATGCGGGCATCCGCCCCCACCTTCTCAAGCGCCTTCTGCACGCTGCGCAAGTTCCCCATTCCGTAATCAACAATGGCAATCATAAGACCTGTATCGCAGGAACGATGGAGCCAACCTTGGCCGAAGCTCGGGGTTCCTTGGGCGGAATAAAACGTCCTTTTTTGATTTTAAAAATCTTACATCGATTCAGCGTCCAGAGCAATATATATTTCGAAAGCACAATAATTCCCCAAACGCTAATTTCCACGCCCCTGTTGTTCTTTCTCGAATTCTTTGGCTTTAAGAATTAACTCTCTGAATCTTCCGTCAGCAGGAGCGATTTTTAATCCCTTCTGCCACATCACGATAGCTTGGCTGAACTCCTCCTTATTTCCGTACAGCTTTCCAGCCTCGAGATAAACATCCAGATAGCCAGGATCGCTGGCGATGGCTCGATTTAAAAGCGCAGACGCAAGGTCCGTATAACCGTTGTGCGCCGCGAAACTTCCCATGCTGGTCAGCCGACTCGCGTCCCGGCTTAAAAAAAGGAGCTTTTTGCTCAAAGAAACGGCACGGACATTGTTTCCTGTTTTCCAGTCATTTTTTGCTACCTCGAAAATCACCCGTTCATCACCGGGATCAATCTTGAAACTTTCCTCGAAGGCCTTCGTCGCTTCCTCCCGCCGTCCTTGTGATTGATACAACTCTCCTAGACCAAGCATGGGCTCAATCAGGAATGGATTGAACGACACGGCCTTGAGATAGGATTGTTCAGCGCTGCTGAGATCATTCATCCTCAAATACACCGCCCCCAAGTTGGTGTAGGCAATGGCGGATTTCGGGGAAATCGTCAAAGCGGTATTAAAATTCGCGACAGCTTCCGGCCAGCGGCCGGTCATGAAATCCATCAATCCCAGATTAATGTATATTTGAAAATCGTTGTATGCGTTAGCCAAGGCCTCATAAAAAATTCTTCTGGCCCTCGGATAATCCCCCTCCCTCATGTAGGCGGAGGCATAAAAAAACATAACGTCTTTATATCCCGGCACCTCATTAAGCCAATATTGGCAATACTTCTTTTCATCCGCCCACAGACGGTTATACTCGCGGGAAACAGTCACATAGGAAACCAGCAAAATAGATATAACAAGCATCCCTGCCCATGCATTCCATTTTTTCTTGATGAACAGCAACCCATAGGCTATCCATAAAAAGAAACCAATATTGGAAAAAAGTGTCCAGTGAGGTTCCATCATAAAACCGATCGCCGGCTGAAACAGACAGGCGAAGCTAACCGGCAAGAACCCAACGACAAACCACAATATCCCCAAGGTCCGGGCATCGCTCCTGCCGTATTTTTTGATCATCGCCACCCACAGACACACAATGGCCAATAAAGCCAGGAGCCATCCCCATACGTATTCGCGGACAGGGGCCGTAGCCCAAATAAGCACGATGCCATCCAGGGTCACAAGCTTTTGTAAAGACCAGACAATGACTTTACAAAAAGTAGCAAGATAATCCAGGAAGGAAATATCAAACTGCGCTATTTTATCCAGAATGCTCACTTTAAGGCTGGCAAAATACATCCGGGCAAAGAAATAACCGGCAGCGAGAATAAAATAAGGAATACTCAAGAGCGTCATCTGTTTTAAGTTGTATTTAGTACGGACAAAAAGCAGCGCCACAAGATAAAAAGGCAACGCTAACGATGTTTCATGAAAAAAAAGCGCACCGAGAAAAAGAAAAAGACTCAACCCTTGAAGGGCCAACCGGGGAATCCTCCTCTTTTCTTCTGTGGCCAGCATAAACGTCATTAGACTTAACAACATTGCCAATACCTGGACACCAAAAACGATCCCCGTGATATAGTTGACCATCACGCCGTTGATGGGGTGGGCGGCAAAGATGAGACTCGTCAGAAGCGCTAACGGGGTATTTTTAAAAAGAAGTTTGAGGAAGACATAAAGCGTAAAGGCGCACAAAAAAAGGACCAGCAAGTTGACAAGGTGATAGCCAAAGGGTTCAAGCCCAAACGACAAGAAACACAGCATAAGAAGCAGGTGAGCTAGGGGACGATAATACACGTTCCCAACGGAACCCTCGATGTTGAGCACATGACGAAAGTCCGGGATGAAATGGGTCAGAAGATACTTGACATTGTGGGCCCTGGTGTCCTGGATCAAAAGGCCGTAGTCATCCATCATGAAATTATTGTGCAGGGCGTTACTGTAGGACGCGAAAGAGACAACTAGCAGTATGAATGCGAACCCGACATCTCTACGGATATTACGGAAAGGCTCCTTGGCGATCATCTAATCAATGATCCCTTTGGTGGAAGGCACAGCCCCTTTACGGCGGGGATCGATCTGTGTCGCCTGGTCGAGCGCCAAACCGAAGGATTTAAATACGGTTTCCAGGTTCGTGTGTAGATCCACGTCAACGTTTTCGATCTTGACATGGACCGTCGCGCCTAACCCGTGCGCGAACGATTCCAGGAAGTGTTCGAGATATTTTATAGAATAACCCTCCTGATCTTTGACAGCCGCGAACGCCTCTCCTTCCCCCATTTGTAACGTAAAATACCCGCGGCCGCTAAGATCAATGATCGTGCGGCCGATGGTCTTTTCCATCGGGGCAAAGGCCGAACCAAAGCGCCGGATACCGGCTTTATTGCCCAGGGCGTCTTTAAAAAGTTTGCCCAAGACAATACCGACGTCTTCGTTGGTGTGGTGCGCGTCGACCTGCATGTCCGCTTTTTTGACTTCGATCTTCAGATCAAAACAGCCATGGAAAGTAAACAGTTCAAGCATGTGGTCCAGAAACCCGATGTTGGTCTTGATCTTGGCCTTGCCCTGGCCGTCGATATTGAGCTCCGCTTTGATCTGCGTCTCTTTGCTTTTGCGTTCCAGTTTTGCCCGACGTTGTTTCGATTTCATGATGTTTCCTCTTTTATCCCAAGAAACGGGCGTTGACCGATTCGTAATGTTTAGGTAAACCTTCCAGTTTAGCGACCCGTTCGATGGGGCCGCGTATTTCTTCCAACGCTTTTTTAGAATAAGAAATGATATGGTTTTTCTTCATAAAATCCGACAAACACAGCCCCGAGAAAAACCGCGCCGTGCCCATGGTCGGCAAAGCGTGGCTCGGCCCGGCCGCGTAATCGCCCAGCGCCGTCGGGCTGTACGGCCCCAGGAAGATGGCCGCCGCGTTCTTGATCTTTTTGGCGACGGCGGCGGGACTGTTCGTCAATATCTGCAAATGTTCCGGCGCGATCCTGTTGACAATATACGCCGCTTCATCCATATTTTTGACGAGGATCGCGTAGCCTTTGGAAACGCGTTTACGCACCTGCCGGATGAGTTGCCGGGAATTCGTCACCAGAACGGCCAGTCCGCCGACGTGCTCAAGCTGCGCATCCATATCCGCCACCACATAGTCCGGGTTGCTGTGCCGGTTGGCGATGATGACCAATTCCGTCGGGCCGGCGAGCATATCGATGCCCACGTAACCAAAGATCTGCCGTTTGGCTTCGGTCACGAACATATTACCGGGACCGATGATCTTATCGACGCGGGGGATCGTTTTGGTGCCGAAGGCCATCGCGGCGATCGCTTGAGCACCACCCATCTTGTAGATCTCGTTGACCTTCAACAAATTGGCCACGGCCAAAATGTGCGGATTCACATGTCCGTTTTTGTCCGGAGGGGTGGCAAGAATAATACGTTTCACACCCGCCACGCGCGCCGGGACCGCCGTCATATAGACGGTGGATATCAATGGCGCCGTTCCTGCCGGGACATATATGCCCACCGTGTCCAAAGGTAAAACATTTTCCTTAAGGAGAATTCCATTGGCATTACGAACACGACATCCTTTGGGGACCTGTTTTTTATAAAAAACCGTGACATTATTGAGGATGACCTTCAGGTCATTGATAAAATCGCTGGTAATATTCTGGAAGGCGCCGCTGATCTCATTCTCGGCGACGCGCAACTCTTTCGCGGTCAATTTGACCTTATCAAATTTACGGGTATATTTGAGAAGGGCGTCATCCCCATAAAGCCGGACGTCTTCAATGATCCCGCGGACCTTTTCCTCAACATGTTTTTTGCGAAAACTTAAGTGCCGGTTATACAACGCCTGAATACCCTTGCCAGTCTGCGTCAATATTTTCATTTCCCGATTCTTTCTGTGATCAGTTTGACGGCCTTCTGGACCGCTTCTTCGATTTTTTCACCGCTTTTACTGCCCGCCTGCGCCATCTGCGGCGTTCCGCCGCCGCTGCCTTCGATCAAAGGCGCGATCTCCTTGATAATTTCTCTGGCGCTGATCCCGCGCTTGACCAGGTCATCCGTCACCGCAACGACAATGGTCGCGGTCCCGTTGGTTTGGGACCCCAAGATCACCACCGCTGATTTTGTCCCTTGCTTTACAAAGTCAGATATGCTTTTGAGGGTGTCGACCCTGACATCATTGATGACTTTATGAAATATCCTTGTCCCCGCGATCTCTGGACTCGATTTGATCTCCAGGCCAAGGGACTTGATGATCGTCTGATAGCGCGCCTTTTCCTGTTCGGTTTCCAATTGTTTGGATTTAGCGAGTTGCGCGCCTTCACGTTCCATAGCCTCTTTTTGCTTGATAAAGAGCTCAGCTGCTTCCCCAGTCTTCGCTTCCAGACGGCGGATCCCCTGCGCGACCGCGCCTTCGGAAGAAATCTTAAAAATCCCGATCTCTCTGGTGTTCTTTAAATGCGTCCCGCCGCAAAATTCTTTGGAAACATCACCGATGGAAACGACGCGGACCTTGTCGCCGTACTTCTCGGCAAAAAAGGCCAGGGCGCCTTTCTTTTTGGCTTCTTCGATATCCAGGACTTCCTTCTGGACCGGAATACCGGCCGCGACATGTTCATTCACGCGGTCTTCGATCCTTTTGAGTTCTTCCTTGCTGACCGCCTTGGGGTGCGCAAAATCAAACCGCAACCGGTCCCCGGCAACCAGCGACCCTTGCTGTTGGACATGTGATCCTAAAACTTCTCTTAAGGCCGATTGTAGCAAATGTGTAGCTGTGTGATTACGCATGATGGATAACCGGCGATTTTCATCAACCTGCGCAGTGGCCATTACGCCTTGCGGCAATGTGCCATTCTCAACCCTACCAATATGGATGTAAATACCATCTTGCTTTTGGGTATCAAGGATTCGGATGGTTGCCTTTCTGTCGTTAAATGAGTATGTTAAATATCCAGCATCGCCAATCTGCCCACCGCTTTCCGCGTAAAATGGTGTTTTATCTAAAATAATTCTAACTTCACCACTGTCCGGGTGAATATGAAGCAGTTCTTCCCCTGTCGTTTTTTTCGAAAATAATTTTAAAACCCTTGCTTCGGTTTTCATCTGATCATAAACAAATTCAGTCGGAGGAGTATCAGCTACAGCCGAATTGAATAACATATTGGCAAATACATCACCAGTCATCTTGCTCGAAGCGCGGGAACGGTTTTTTTGCTGTTCCATTAACGGATTTATACGATCTAACCCTTCCTTTATTTCCTCTACCGCTTTCACGGTAACGCTGCAAGATAGGGCTGTTTCCGCTATTGTAGAAATACTCAGGCCATATGTATCTCTAAAAAAGAAAAATAATTTTCCAAACTCGTTTATCTTTTCTTCTCTCGATTGATTCGTTTGGCCAATATCCCAAATGCGCGTCTTTAATTCAGGGATCTGTGTTATGAATACCAATCTGTAATCTTCTTCTGTTTTTTTAACGTAACTTTCAATTTCACTCTCTTTGTTCTTTAAATTTGGATATGCGTCCTTCATAATCGCTACAACGTGCGAAACGAACTTATGAACATAAGTTTGATCGTCTGTATGTCGTAAAAAGATATCCGATACCGTTGTTATCAATTTTTTGACAACAAACCCCCTTCCTTTGTTAGACGGAACAACACCGTCTCCTATTGCAAAAACAATCGCGCGCATGTGGTCTGCAATAATTCGAGCGTCTGTTTCTGATATGCTGGAGAATAATTCTTTTATATTTTTTATAAGCGGTGCGAATAAATCCGTTTCGTAATTGCTTTTCTTGCCCTGCACGACGGCAACGAGGCGCTCGAGGCCCATGCCGGTGTCGATATTTTTATTGGGAAGCGGCTCCAGGACGCCGCCTTCCTGGCGGTTGAACTGGGTAAAGACCAGGTTCCATATCTCCGAAAACCGTCCGCAATTGCAATCCGGGTCGCATTTCTTATTCGCGCATTTGGGATTGACGCCATAATCGTAGAAAATCTCTGAACACGGGCCGCACGGGCCATTGGGCCCTTTTTCTTTGGCCTCCGCCGGCCAGAAATTGCTTTTATCCCCCAGCCGGACGAGTCTTTTCGGATCGATCCTGATGTCCTTAAGCCATATCTGCGCGGCTTCCTCATCGTCCGTATACACGGAAACCCACAGTTTATCAGCAGGGATATGGAGTTCCTTCGTCAGGAATTCCCACGCCCAGCAAATCGCGTCTTTCTTGAAATAATCGCCGAAGGAAAAGTTCCCCAGCATTTCAAAGAACGTGTGGTGAAAATCCGTTTTCCCGACCTTGTCCAGATCGTCGGTGCGCAAGCATTTCTGGCTCGACGCGGCGCGGGTATAGTCGCCCACATACCCCAGAAACTGGCGCTTGAACTGCTGCATCCCCGCCGTGGTAAAAAGAACCGTCGGATCGTCTTTGGGCACGACCGAATCGCTGGCAACGACCGTGTGCCCTTTGGACGCAAAAAAATCCAGGAATTTTTTTCTGATCTCGCAGGAGGTTAACGTCATATGTCTTGAATGGCTTTCATCACGATGGCAGGATTGAATCCGCGGCGCAACAAATACCCATACACTCTCTGTTTAACTTTTTCCCGAGGGATATCGCGATGTTTTAGCGCCTGGTGTTTTGCCAGGCGCCCGACCACGTCAATTTCGCGATACTCCAGCATCGCCTGCCCGAGCTCTTCTTTGATCAGTTCAGGCGCAATGCCTTTTTCCTTCAATTCAAACCGGATGCGGTGAATGCCGAAGGGCTTATTCAAACGCCAGGCGATCCATTTCTGGGCGAAGAGCCGGTCATTGATGAGATCAATGCCCTTAAAATAGCCGACGGCCTCATCGGCCGTCGGCTCACTGAACCCCTTCTTGCGCAACTTGTCGCGGACTTCCCTTTCACTGCGAAACCGTATTTTAAGCAGGCGGAAAATGTATCCTTTGGCCTGCTCGAAGGTATCTTTGACAATCCTTTTCGGCATGGAGCATCCCGCCGGCTTAGGCTACTTTGGCCTCACGGATTTTCGCGCGGATCATCTTCTCAATCTTGTCCAGGATTTTGGGATTTTCCTTCAGGAACTTACGCGCGTTTTCTTTTCCCTGTCCGAGTTTTTCATTTTCAAACGCAAGCCACGTCCCGGATTTCTCGATGATCTCGTGCAAAACACCCATATCCAGGATATCCGCGGCGCGGGAGATCCCCTCATCAAAATAGATCTCGAATTCCGCTTCCCGAAAAGGCGGGGCCACCTTGTTCTTGACGATCTTCGCCTTGACGCGGTTGCCGATGAATTGCTCGCCTTGCTTGATAGACTCAATACGGCGCAGATCGATGCGCGCCGACGCGTAGAATTTCAAGGCCCGCCCGCCGGTGGTTGTCTCCGGAGAACCGAACATGACGCCTATCTTCATACGGATCTGGTTGATGAAAATGATGCACGTTTTGGATTTGCTGATCGCGGCGGTCAATTTGCGCAGCGCCTGCGACATGAGCCTCGCCTGCAGCCCCATATGCGCGTCGCCCATATCCCCTTCGATCTCCGCCCGCGGCGTTAAAGCCGCCACGGAATCAACGACCACCAGGTCAACCGCGTTGGAACGCACCAGTGTTTCCGCGATCTCAAGCGCCTGCTCTCCGGTATCCGGCTGGGAAATCAAAAGCTCGTCCAGTTTGACTCCCACCTTACCGGCGTAGGTCGCATCGAACGCGTGTTCCGCGTCGATAAACGCCGCCGTTCCCCCTGCTTTTTGAACCTGCGCGATAATACTTAACGTCAGCGTCGTTTTTCCCGAAGATTCCGGTCCGTATATTTCGATGACGCGCCCCCGCGGGACCCCGCCCACGCCCAATGCCAAATCGAGTGCCAGACATCCCGTCGGGATGACCTCAATCTCCATGTGGATGGCCCCGTCCATTTTCATGATGGACCCCTTGCCGAACTGCTTCTCAATCTGCGCCAATGCCAGCTCCAGCGCCTTCTTGCGGTTCTCCAAATCAACAGTCTTCTTCTGCTCTACCATCTTACCCTCCCATAAAATCCAAATTTATGGAACCGCTGCGGGGGCAACAGACATGCGTGAACATAAATTTGGGTTGTTATTTTTCCCGACACCCGTCGGGATCCCTGATTTTTCGATAGAAAAATTCGCCTCGAACGTAGTGAAAGGCCGCAAGGACAAACTCTTATTGAGTTTGTCCTGCTTTGCGGGATATCCCAAATTTTACGCTTGAATAAAGCACGCATCAAAAAATCCGGGATTACCTTGTCCTGCGCGACCTAAAAGGTCGCCAGGATTCAATCCCGGAAATGCCTTTGGCATTTCTCGGGACAAAGCCGACAAAATCCGATGAAGATTTTGTCGTGCAACCCCTTCGGGGCAAATTTTACTGTCGTAAAATTTGGGATAAAATTTGGCCTTCGTCTTACC
>Ga0209211_10002080_pt1 | contig 35447 bp, 31 predicted proteins | sample RifGroA2_FD_183992 | JGI IMG/M metagenome (GOLD analysis project Ga0209211, IMG submission 183992) | Groundwater microbial communities from Rifle, Colorado, USA - Groundwater A2 (SPAdes) (version 2) | ecosystem: Environmental > Aquatic > Deep subsurface > Groundwater | place: Rifle, Colorado... | reverse complement strand
GCCGGCTCAGGGTTTCGCCCAGGCGCTGGTAGTCTTGTTCGGTCATCGGTTTGAATTTCATGGTCTGGCCTTGGCGGTAAGCGGTAGGGGCGGCGTGCGGCCAACGTTGGCCGCAGCACAGCGTTCAGGGCGTGCTCACGATCTCGCACGCTCACGCGAGACAAGGCGAAAACGGCTGGGGAAGCGGCGTTTAACTAGAGATAAACCAGCATGCCGAAGCCGTACTCACCGCGCAACGTTTCACGAAGCGCAGCAGATCGTGAACAGGTTCTCAGGGCGGCAGCGGCCGGCCCGGCTTGGTGGACAGGTGATAGTGTTCCATCAGCACTTGGTGTGCCTGCTCGGCGACGCTGCGCAGCAGTTCGCCGCGTGGATGGTCGGTGAACTGCAGGCTGTCGTCCATGCTGCGCAGCGCACGGCGCGCGGCGGTGCACAGGTCGACGGCGATGGCGTAGTCGGTGAGGCTCAGCACGCGGCCGTTGCGGATCTTGCGGAAATAGACGCCACTCATCTGCGCGTATTTCTCGGCCAGCGGCTGCGCGGCGAGGCCGTCGTCGGCCAGCAGGCTGTCCAGCAGCGCCCATACCGCGTTGACGGTGACATCGGCGCGCGCCAGGCGCTTGGCCAGCTGCGCGTTTTCTTCCTTGTTCGGCTTGGCGGCGGCCGGTTTCTTCTTTACAGCCATGTTTCTGCGCTTTCGCGATGCGGTGAAGCCGGCATTTTAACGCGCCTGCTGCCAACTGGCGCGTGTGGCCTTACAATCGCGCGATGAATCAACGTGTTTCTCCCATTCCCGAGCGCGCCGGCGTGGCGCCGAGCTTCCTGCAACTGCCGGCCGGCGCCTGGCCGGACCTGCTCAGTTTCCTGATTGCGCACTTCGCGCACATTCCCGCCGCAGTGTGGCGCGCGCGGCTGCAAAACGGCGAGGTGTTCGATCACCTGGGCCGGCCGCACCGCCTCGACAGCCCGTATCCGGCCAACCGCCGCGTCTGGTACTACCGTGACGTGCCGGACGAGGTGCCGGTGCCGTTTGCGGCCAGGGTGCTGTACCGCGACGCGCGCTTGCTGGTCGCCGACAAGCCGCACTTTCTCGCCTGCATTCCCGGCGGTCGTCACCTGCGCGAGACGCTGCTGGGCCGCCTGCGCCGCGAGCTGGACCTGCCGCAGCTGACGCCGATCCACCGTCTCGACCGCGAAACCGCCGGCGTGATGCTGTTCTGCATCGATCCGGCGCATCGCGCCGCCTACCAGGGCCTGTTCCAGACGCGTGAGGTAAGCAAGACCTACGAGGCGATCGCGCCGTGGCGCGACGATCTCGCGCTGCCGCTTACGCACCGCAGCCGGCTGCTGGAGCGCGACGACTGTTTCCGGATGCACGAGGTGGCCGGTGAGGCCAACAGCGAGACGCGCGTCGAGCTGATCGCCCGCGCCGGCACGCTGGCGCACTACCGGCTGTCGCCGCTGAGCGGGCGCAAGCACCAGCTGCGCGCGCACCTGACCGCGCTGGGCATCCCCATCGTCAACGACCCGTGGTATCCGGCGCTGCTGCCGGACAAGGCGGTGGACGACTTCAGCCAGCCGCTGCAACTGTTGGCGCGCAGCATTGCTTTTACCGATCCGGTGAGCGGCGAGGCGCGCCAGTTCCACAGCGAACGCCGCCTGCTGCTGGCGCCGGAGCGGGGTGACTGCCAAACCCGAGCGTAGCCACGCTCGCTGCAAAAGGTTGGCCGCAAGCAAATGGCCCTGCGTGTGCAGGGCCATTTTTTTACATCGGGTGGGCTTAGCTGTTCTCGCGGTATTCCACGCTGTGCCACGCCCCCTTGTCCACCGCCAGCGCCGTGGTCAGCCACGGCAGGGTGTCGTTCAGCGTCGCTGGCAGCGTCCACGGCGGGTTGACGATGAACATGCCGCTGCCGTGCATGCCGAAGCCTTCCTTCGACGGCGTGCGCACCGTCAGCGTCACGTCCAGCCAGCTCTGGCACGGCAGCGCCTTCAGCTGCGCCACCATGTCCTTGATTTCCGGCCGCTGCAGCAGCGGGTACCAGATGGCGTAGGTGCCGGTGGCGAAGCGCTTCAGCGATTCCTGCATCGCGTTCACCACCCGCTGGTAGTCGCCCTTGTCCTCGTACGGCGGGTCGATCAGCACCAGCGCGCGACGCGGTGGCGGCGGCAGGATCGACTTCAGCGCCTCGAAGCCATTGTTTTTCTCGACCTTGATGCGGCGGCCGGCGTCGGCGAAGCAGTCGCCCAGCAGCTGGAAATCGCTGGGGTGCAGCTCGAAGAGGCGCAGCTTCTCGCTGCGGTTCATGGTCTCGGCGGCGAACCACGGCGAGCCGGGGTAGTGGCGCAGCTCGCCGTCCGGGTTGATGCTACGCACCACCTCCAGGTAGCGCGCCACCGCCGGCGGCAGATCGTCGCGCTGCCACAGCCGCGCCACGCCATCGACGTATTCGGCGGTCTTGGTGGCGTAGCCCTCGGTCAGGCTGTAGGCACCGGCACCAGCGTGGGTGTCGATGTACCAGAACGGCTTATCCTTCTGGCCGAGGTAGTCGATGATCTGCACCTGGATCAGGTGTTTCAGCACGTCGGCGTGGTTGCCGGCGTGAAAGGCGTGGCGATAGCTAAGCATGGCGGTCGTTCGGACAAAATAGCCGCACATTGTAGCGCAAATCGTCGCCCGCCCCGCGGCCTTGCGGCCAAGGTTGGCCGCAAGGCGAGTCTGGCTCAGTCGCGGCCGGACTCCCTCAGCCACGCCACCGGTAGTGCGTCGGCCCAGCCCAGCTCGTGCAGCAGTCGCGCAAAATCGCCGCTCAGTGGCGCGGTGAGGGTCAGCGCCTCGCCGCTGTGCGGGTGGCGCAGGCTCAGTTCCACCGCGTGCAGCAGCATGCGGCCAACGTTGAATTGCTGCTGGAAGAAGCGGTTGTGCACGCCCTTGCCGTGGGTGGCGTCGCCGATGATGGGGTGCGCGATGTGTTTCAGGTGGCGGCGTAGCTGGTGGCGGCGGCCAGTTTCGGGGTGTAGCTCCACCAGCGCGTAGCGGCTTTGCGGGTAGCGGTCTACGGCGTAGGGCAGGGTGCAGCGCGCCAGCGTGCGGTAGCGGGTGAAGGCCGGCTGCGCATTCAGCTGCGCGTTGCCGTGCACGTATTCGCGTTCGTCCGGCTGGCGGGTGATGGCGTGGTCGATGTCGCCGTTGTCGGCCGGATGGCCGCGCACCACCGCGAGGTAGGTCTTGGCCGGCTGTTTGGCGGCAAAGTCCTGGTTGAGCAGCCGCGCGGTGTCGCTGTCCAGCGCGAACAGCAGCACGCCGCTGGTGCCGCGATCCAGCCGGTGCACCGGAAACACCTGCTGCCCGATCTGGTCGCGCAGCAATTGCACCGCGAAGCGGGTTTCGCGGCGGTCGATCTCGCTGCGGTGCACCAGCAGGCCGGACGGCTTGTCGATGGCGATCAGGTGCTGGTCACGATAGAGGATGGGGAGCATGGGCGGGGCCGGCGGCAAAAGCGCGCATTTTAACAGTGCCGCCGCGGCCACGGCGTACCGATTGGGTGCCATGCCGTGCATACCGGTTTTCCATTTGGCATGGCATGTGCTATGGCTATAGTTCTCGCCGCCTGACAAGGACCCCACCATGAGCGCCCGCCTGTCCACCGTTGCCCTGTCGCTGCTGCTGGCCGCCTGTGCCGCCACGCCGCCATCGTTCACCTACAGTCCGCTGCCGCCGCAGCCGGAAGCCGCCTCCGGCTACCAGGACAAGCCGGGCTGGGCCACCCGACAGTACGCGGTGGCCGCCGCCAACCCGCTGGCCACCGACGCCGGCCGTCAGGTGCTGGCCGCCGGGGGCAGCGCGCTGGATGCCGCCATCGCGGTGCAGATGGTGCTGGGGCTGGTGGAGCCGCAAAGCAGCGGTATCGGCGGCGGTGCCTTCCTGCTGTACTACGACGGCAAGCAGGTCAGCGCCTGGGACGGCCGCGAAACCGCACCGGCCGCCGCCGACGAGACGCTGTTCCTCGGCGCAGACGGCAAGCCGATGCTGTTCAACGACGCCGTGGTCGGCGGCCGCTCGGTGGGCGTGCCCGGCGTGGTGGCGATGCTGGAGCATGCGCACCGCGAGCAGGGCAAGCTGCCGTGGCGCGAGCTGTTCCAGCCGGCGATCCGCCTCGCCGAACAAGGCTTCGCCATCAGCCCGCGGCTGCATACGCTGCTGAAAGCCGATGCCTTCCTGAAGCAGGACCCGGTGGCTGCCGCCTACTTCTATCAGGCCAGCGGCGAGCCGTATCCGGTCGGCCACCTGCTGCGCAACCAACCCTACGCCGACGTGCTGCGCCAGATCGCCGCGCGCGGCAGCAAGGCGCTGTTGCAGGGCGCGGTGGCCGAGGCCATCATCGCCAAGGTGCAGGGCCACGCCAGCAACCCTGGCAAGCTGACGCTGGCCGATCTCGCCAGCTACCGGCCGAAGAAGCGTGACGCGCTGTGTAGCGACTACCGCGCCGCCAGCCGCGACTACCGCCTGTGCGGTTTTCCGCCGCCCAGCAGCGGCGCCATCGCCATCGGCCAGATCCTCGGCATCCTGAACCACACGCCGGCCGCCGGCCTGCCGTTGCAGCAGGGCGCGGACGGCAAGCCGCTGCCGTCGCCGCAGTGGCTGCACCTGTATACCGAGGCGTCACGACTGGCGTTTGCCGATCGCGCCAAGTACGTCGGCGATCCGGACTTCGTGCAGCCGCCCGGCGGCAGCTGGCACACCATGCTGGCGCCCGGCTATCTGGCGGCGCGCGCGAAGCTGATCGGCGACAACAGCATGAAGACGGCGCAGCCGGGCCAGCCCGGTGCCATACCGCTGGCGTTGGGCATAGCCGCGGCGCAGCCGGAATACGGCACCAGCCACATCAGCATCGTCGATGCCGACGGCCACGCGCTGAGCATGACCACCACCATCGAGGCGCAGTTCGGCGCGCGACAGATGGTGAACCCGTCCGGCAAGGGCGCCGGCGGCTTCCTGCTCAATAACGAGCTGACCGACTTCAACTTCGCCCCCAACGATGCGGCCGGCCTGCCCACCGCCAACCGCGTGCAAGCAGGCAAGCGCCCGCGCAGCTCGATGAGCCCGACGCTGGTGTTCGACAAGGCCAGCGGCCAGCTGCTGATCAGCGGCGGCAGCCCCGGCGGTGCGCTGATCATCCACTACACCGCCAAGACGCTGTACGGCATGCTCAACTGGGGACTGAACGCGCAGCAGGCGATCAACCTGCCCAACTTCGGCGCCACCGGCGCACCGACGCTGCTGGAAGAAAAACGCTTCCCGGCCGACACCGTGCAGTGGCTGCAGGCGCACGGCCATGAGGTGCGCGAAACCGACATGACCAGCGGCCTGCAGGCCATCGGCCGCACGGCGGATGGCTACTTCGGCGGCGCCGACCCGCGCCGCGAAGGCGTGGTGATGGGGGAATAGGGCGGTTGCCGGCGCCAGCTCGCCGGCAGATAGCGTGAAAATGGCGACAGTCTGAAACCGGTGGCAAGGGGTTTCAGACTGTTGTCGGGAGTCACCCCGGCTGGTGACTGTGAAATGCAGAAATTCACTACATCGTCGCGATCATCCGGGTGGATGCGCATCGCCCAGTCCTTGGCCGTCTGCCAGCTGCCGGGCTCCAGCCCGGCAATGGCTCGATTTGCGGGCCAATGCAGGCAAATTGCATGGTGGCCCAGCCGATTTTCCAGGGCGTGGCACGGGTCGACTCCAGAAGGGTTTTATAAACCGTGTTGTCGCTACTGAGTTCGTTTACGTCGGCCATGGTGGGCTAACGCCTCCTGGGACGAGGTGGGTGTCGTGGCGAGCCGGGCGCTTGTGACCGATGCCCTGTTCTGGTTGCTACAGTCAGCCCATTGTGCTGATGATCTTCGGCTATTTCAGTGGTGCCGCGTGACGGACAAAGACTGCAGACTCAGGCTTGCAGAAGCGTGGTTTTCATTTGTTTGGTCGGGGTGGCCAGTATTTCCCGCAGTGCTTCAATAGGTTGCGGGTGGCCGAACAGATAACCCTGATAGCAGTGGCAGCCATGCTGCGCCAGGAAAGCATGTTGCTCTTCAGATTCCACGCCCTCGGCCAATACCGTCAGGTTCAGGGAGTTGGCCAGGCTAATCACGGTGCGAACGATGGTGGCATCGTTCTGGTCGCGCAGGACGCCATGAACAAATGACTTGTCGATCTTCAGCTGATCAAGCGGCAACCGTTTCAGGTAGGACAGCGAAGAGTAGCCAGTGCCGAAGTCATCCAGTGCGAAGCGGACGCCCTGCTGGCGCAAGGCTGTCATTTTGTTATTGCTGGCCTGGAAATCGTCTACCAGGCAGCTTTCGGTGATCTCCAGCATCAGCTGGTGCGGATTGGCACCGGTTTGCGTCAGGATGGATTGCACCTGTTCCGCAAAGTCAGGATGGTGCAACTGGCGGGCGCTAATGTTGACCGACATTGTCAGATCAGCGGTAGCCGAGTGCTTGCTCCAGGTAGCCAGCTGATCACAGGCCTGCTCCAGTACCCACAGGCCGATGAGAGTGATCAGGCCGGTTTCTTCGGCCAGGGTAATGAACTTGTCCGGTGCCAGCATGCCGAGCGTCGGGTGTTGCCAGCGCAACAAGGCTTCGGCGCCGTTGATGGCGCCATGGTGGTTGACCTGCGGCTGGAAGTGGAGCTGTAGCTGCTCCTGTGCTACTGCCTGACGCAAGCCAGACTCAAGACTGGTGCGTTCGCTCAGGCTGCTCTGCATCTGCAAGTCAAAGAAATGCACGGTATTGCGCCCGGCCGCCTTGGCACTGTAAAGCGCCAGGTCGGCGCGCTTCATCAGTTCGTCGCAGTTATGTTGTCCATCGGCAAACATGGCGACACCTATGCTCGGGGTGGAGTGGTAGGGGTGGCCGGCCAAGTCGTAGGTTTCGTTGAGTGCCCGCCGGCAGCGTTCACCCAGGCGTTGTGCATAGCCGGCTGCTTCCCGCTGGTCTTTGCCCAGTCGTAGCAGCAGGATCACGAATTCGTCGCCGCCTAGCCGTGCCACGGTGTCGCCATCCCGGACGCAGTGGCTCAGTCTGCGGCCAACCTCCTGTAGCAACAGGTCACCCATGTCGTGCCCCAGCGTATCGTTGAGGGTCTTGAAATTATCCAGGTCAATGAAGAGCAGCGCGCCTTCGTCACGGCGGCCGGCACTGCCCAGTGCCCGTTGCAGGCGCTCCAGAAGCAGGCGGCGGTTGGGTAGCCGGGTTAGCGGGTCATAGAAGGCCAGATTGCGAATTTCATCCTCGGCCTGTTTGCGTTGGGTGATGTCGGTCAGGGTGGCGACATAGTGGCTGGTGGTGGCCTCGGCACTCTTTACCGCGGTAATGGTGAGCCATTCGGGGTAGATGTCGCCGTTCTTGCGCCGGTTCCACACTTCGCCGCACCAGGTGCCGCTCGCCAGCAGTTGTTGCCACATGCTGATGTAAAACGGTGCCAGATGCTTGCCCGAGCTCAACAGGCGCGGTGTTTGACCAACGGCTTCCTGTTCACTGAAACCGGTGATGCGGGTAAAGGCGCGGTTGACGCGAAGGATCCTGTTGTTGGCATCGGTCACGAAAATGCCTTCCTGCGATTCAAAGGCCACCGCGGCAATGCGCAATTGTTCTTCGTCCTGCTGCCTGATGCGTTCAAGCCGTTCAAATCGCAGGTAATACACGGTCGCCAGTCCCAGCAGTAGCAACAGGGAGAGGCTGACCACCAGCACAGCAATACCGGCCTCATGCTGCCAGTTACTCAGGGCAAACTCCCGGTCTAGCCGCACCACAATGATAAAAGGGTAAGACTTGGAGGCCCGATAGGCGGTCAGCGTCCGGTGGCCGTCGGCCAGCATCTCTTCGAAACGGTCGGTGTCGCTATGGGCGAGTCGGCTGTGCAGCATGCTGCTGTAGAGGGGGCCAGGAAAGTTGTTGGCGCTCCTGACAAGAACACTGCCGTCATAGCGCAACAGCATTACCTCTCCCTGTGGCGGGGGAATGTGCGAGCTGTAAAAATTGAGGAAGTAGTCGGTATTCAACGCGGCGAGGACGCCGCGCCAGCTACCGTTTTCCTGCTGCACATCAAGTGCCAGCGGGATAAAGCTGATGCCACGGCTATCCTTGCTCCCGGGGCGCGCCTGATCGGCAAAGTCGCGCCCGCCTGTAAGCGGCCCGCTGCGCAGTACGGCAACCGGTTCGGTGCTTTGTGGCATGAAATCGTCACGTGCCACCTGCCGCCCAAGGTTAGCCGCATTGGAACTGAGGACGACGTGTCCGGATGGGCCGCTGATGGCGATAGAGCGCAGATAGGGTGCCTGCTGCAAATAAAACGAGAGTCGCTGGCTGGCGTTGTGGTCGCTGCCGGCCAGCGTGAGCGTGCGCTCCACCACGGTCAGGCTTTGGGTGAGGTGGTCTTCCATGGCACGTGCCGTCAGGCTGGCCAGCTCAAACTGACGGCTCAGGGTTTCGCTGCGCAGGCGCCACAGCACGGAACATGTTGCAACAGTAATCGCAAGCAGCACCAGCGATATCGCCACACTGAAGACGGTGCGGCGTCTGTCATAGGAGGGGGTGGGTTTGGGGGGCAAAGGACCATCCAGGTTTGAGTAGCGCCGTCTCAACGTTCGGCAATCGGGTCCAGTTTGTGGCGCTTGATCGCCGCAAGTAAGCGTCCGTCAGTCTTGACTGAGTCCAGGAAGGAGGTCACTCGGTTGTACCAAGTGTCATCACCTTTCTGCATGGCGTATGCGTAGTGGGTCAGGTGATAAGTGGCCGGTGGGGGCACCAGTCGTGCCCAGTCTGTCGTTTCCAGCATGCGGCGGCTGAACGGGTAGTCGGTCATGAAGACGTCTGCGCGGCCGGACTCGACTTCCTGTTCTCGTCCTTGCGGCGTGGCGGTGACCAACAAGGTAGCTTGCTTGAGTTTTTCACGCATCACCGGCTCATGCAGCGTGCCCTTGGCTACCGCGACGACCATCCCTGGTTTGTCGATGTCGGCCCAATTCTTGATGCGGCGGTTGCTTTTGGTGGTGATGGCGTAGATGTCGCTACTCAGGTGCGGGCGGGTGAAACGCAGCTTCTCCATGCGTTGCGGGGTGATGCCGATCGCGAACATGGCGATATCGCACTTGTCCTGCTCGATATCGCTGATGAGCGTGGCAAATGAGCTGTCAACGAATTTGACGGCGACCGCAAGGTTCTGCCCCAGCGCGTTGGCCATGTCGATATCGATGCCGGACAATTGCAGTGTTTTCGGATTGCGGTAGGAAATGCCATAGTAATCCGGCCAGATGCAGACCTTGAGCTCATTCGACGCTTTTATTTTTTCCAGATGCCCGGCAAGCGCTGCGGGTGTCAGTAACGAGGCGGCCAGCGCCAGGCCGAGCAGGGTATTTCGCTGCAATGTATTGCTCCTTGTAAGCTGGTTGTGGATGCAGCGGCAATGACTTGCCCTGATGGCGGCGCCGCCATGCCAATCCGGAAGTTGATCAACTGTACGCAATTGGCAGGCGCTGCATTCTGCGATAGATCAAAAGTTGTGTATACACCTGATGCAGTCCGTGACAGACGTGGGTTTCACGCTGGTCCGGTCTGGTGCCAGCCATAGTGGGGGGCAAACGCTTCCCAGCCGACACCGTGCAGTGGCTGCAGACGCATGGCCATGAGGTGCGCGAAACCGATATGACCAGCGGCCTGCAGGCCATCGGCCGCACGGCGGACGGCTACTTCGGCGGAGCCGACCCGCGCCGCGAAGGCGTGGTGATGGGGGAGTAGGGCGCAATCCGCTGCAAATACAGACACGCGGCCAACCCTGGCAAGGTTGGCCGCGTGTGTTTTTAGGCTATTTCAGGCGCTTGAAAACGGCGGGGGAAGCATTCGTAGCCCGGATAAGGCAAAGCCGCATCCGGGGAATATCGCCGCCATATGGTGGTGAGTTGTCGGGGGATACCCGGACGCGCCGATCAGCCGGCGGCCTTCGCCGCTTCCGACCGCACGGCCACAATGCGAGCGCATTGCCCGGCCTGCAGCGCAGGGCTCACAGCGGCAGCGGGCGGTCCTGAATGACATTCTTCATGACCAGGGTGGAGGTCAGGCGCTGCACGCTGGGCAGGCTGGAAAGGCGTTCATCGTACAGTTGCTGGAAAGCGGGCAGGTCGCGGGTCATGACGTGGAGCAGATAGTCGGGGTCACCGAACAGCCGCTGGGCCTGGATAACCTGCGGGATGGCGAGCAATGACGCCTCGAAGGTTTGCACCGCGTGGTGATCCCCGTCGCGCAGCGTCACAAAAACGAGGGCGGAAAAATTCAGGCCCAGGTTTGCGGGGTCGAGGTGGGCACGGTAGCCCTTGATCGCCCCGGATTGCTCCAGTGCGCGCACCCGGCGATGGCAGGGCGAGACGCTCAGCCCGATGCGGTCGGCCAACTCGGTGACGGAAAGACGCCCGTCGGACTGGAGTTCGGCAAGAATCTTGCAATCAATTTTGTCCATTTAGAAAAATTTTCCAAAAACTGCAGATACATCACAAAAACTTGAGAGCACATTCTAACTTCCAGGGAATATTATTTCCAACAGCAACACGAACTTGGAAACATCTACCTCGCCAAGGTGGCGGAAGGTAGGCGATATGCCTCTGGAGGAGTACGGAATGAAAACACAGCGCGGTCGGCGGCAGCCGGCGGAGACGGGTTCGGCTATCGACTGCCTGGCGTGGTCTGCCAGCCCGGCAGCAATCGAGCCACGGGCCACAGCCCGGCGGCGGTGTGCGGGAGCCGCAGCATGAGCTATGGCATTTTTGCGGCTTTCTGGGCGGTGTCGATCCTGTTTGTCATCACCCCCGGTGTGGACTGGGCGTATGCGATCTCCGCCGGCATGCGAGGGCGGGTAGTGGTACCGGCGGTCGCCGGCCTGCTCATCGGCCACCTGCTGGCGACACTGGTGGTGGCGGCCGGCGTGGGCGCCCTGGTGGCCGGCCACCCGCTGACCCTGACCGCGCTCACCGTCGTCGGCGCCGGCTATCTGCTGTGGGTTGGCATCGGCATGCTGCGCCATCCCGCCGTGCCCAGCGCCGCCGAGATCGCGGAATCCGGTTCATGGGCGCGCTGGACCGTGAAAGGCGTTTGCGTGAGCGGTTTGAATCCCAAGGTATTCCTGCTGTTCCTGGCCTTGCTGCCCCAGTTCACGGACCGCAGCGCGTCGTGGTCGGTGCCGCTGCAGATCGTTGCGCTGGGGCTGGTTCACATCGTCAGTTGCGGCGTGGTCTATCTGCTGGTCGGCTTTGGCGCCGGGGCGGTACTGCAGACCCGCCCGCGGGCGGCGCTGCTCGTCAGCCGCCTGTCCGGTGCCGCGATGATCGTCATCGCTGTGCTGCTGTTTGCCGAGCAGCTCATGCACTGAGCTGGTGCCGGGAAAAATGCGCCACGACACGGCCGGCGACCGGCCGGTATTCCGCCAATGACAAATACAAGCAGGTGCAAGGCTGCTAAATTGCATGACAGCCTCCAACCCTTGCCAAGGTGCCCGCAACATGAATGATCTCCACGAAAGAATTGCTGCCAGTTTCCGCGATCAGGGCCTGATGTCGACACTGGGCGCTACGCTCGCCCATGTCGCCGATGGGGAAGTCCACATCGCCCTGCCTTTTTCCCGCGCGCTGTCGCAACAGCACGGCTATGTGCATGCGGGCGCCATCACCAGCATCGTGGATAGCGCGTGCGGTTATGCCGCGCTGACCAAGGCGGCAGCGGGGTACGAAGTGGTCACTGCCGAATTCAAGATCAACCTGCTCCGGCCCGCACTCGGTGAGCGTTTCGTGGCCATCGGCACGGTCCAGAATGCCGGCAAGCTGCTCACCGTCTGTACCGGCGAAGTGCGCGCCTACCCCGACGGCGGCACCGCGTACAAAGTGGTGGCGCTGATGCAGGCCACCATCGCCAACGTCCGTGCTCATGACTGATCCGGCCAGCGGGCTGCGGGTGCCTGTCAGCGTGTCAGCCGTTGCGCGGCTTCAGCATCAATTATTTTATTTGGCGGCCGGCAGGCTGCATGACCTACACGGCATGACCTGCGGACGGTTTGCCATGCGCTAAGGAGCTTTCAAGATGCCAGACCATATGCCCCGACCAACCCTCGGCGGCCAGACCGACAGTGCGAATCACGCGACGCCCCCTTACGGCCAACCTCAGGGCGCTGCGGGGCGCAAGCGCAAGCCAGTAACCACCTGGCAGATCGCCGACATGCGGGCCAATGGCGAAAAAATCGCGGTGCTGACCGCCTATGACGCCACCTTTGCCGCCGCCGCCGATTTTGCCGGGGTCGACTGCATCATGGTTGGCGACTCGCTGGGCATGGTGTGTCAAGGCAGAAGCAGTACCGTCGGCGTGTCGCTGGAGAGCATGCTGTATCACACCCAGTGTGTCGCCCAGGGGCTTGTTCGTGCCGAAGGAAGCGCGCTGCTGATTGCCGATCTTCCCTTTGGCAGCTACCAGCACTCGCGTGACCAGGCGATTGGCTCCGCCATTCAGCTGATGCAGGCCGGTGCGCAGATGGTCAAGCTTGAAGGCGGCGGCTGGACCACCGATGTGGTGGCATTTCTGGTCGAGCGGGGTATTCCAGTCTGTGGCCATCTGGGGCTGACGCCCCAAACCGTGTCGGCACAGGGCGGCTATCGTGTCCAGGGGCGCGAGGAGGCGGCGGCGGAACGGATCCGGACCGAGGCCGCGGCGCTGGACGCCGCCGGGGCGGCGATGATGGTGCTGGAAATGATTCCCGCCCGGCTTGCCGCAACCATTTCCGGTGAGATGAAGTCCTGCGCCACCATCGGCATCGGGGCCGGCAACGGCACTGCCGGCCAGGTGTTGGTGATGCATGACATGCTTGGCCTCAATCTTGGGCGCATGGCGAAGTTCGTGCGGAACTTCCTGCGCGATGCTGATGATGTGCACGCTGCTTTCGCGGCATACGTCGCGGCCGTCAAAGACGGCTCGTTTCCGGATAACCGGCAGCATGCTTGGTGACGACTGGCATGTGCGCGACTGAGGTACGGGCCTGCCGCTTTTGAAGGGCGCCCCATAAAGTCATGCGGCCAACCTTGTCACCAAGGTTGGCCGCATCCGTTTCAGGCAACGGATAAAACGCTTACTTCAGCACCACCTTGCTGAAATCCACGCGCCCGAACGGGCTGACCTGGTAACCGCTGACCTTGTTGCTGGTGATCACCGCGGCGGTCGGATGCGCCAGTGGCAGCCACAGCGCCTGTTCCTTGATGATCTGCTGCGCGCGGGCGTAGTTGGCGGCGCGCAGCTTCGGGCTGGCGTCGCGGCGGGCGTCGGTGATCAGCTTGTCCAGCTTCGGGTCGCAGTAGCGGGCGAAGTTGGTGCCGGATTGCACCGCGGCGCAGCTGAATTGCGGGGTAAGGAAGTTGTCGGCGTCGCCGTTGTCGCCGGCCCAGCCCATGAACAGCAGGTCGTGCTCGCCGGCCTTGCCGCGCTTGATCAGCTCGCCCCATTCGATGACCTTGATCTCGGCGCGGATGCCGATCTTGGCTAGATCCGCCTGCAGCAGTTCGGCGCCGGCTTTCGGGTTCGGGTTCAGCGTGCTGCCGGTGGGGCGGATCCAGATGCTGGTGTCAAAACCGTTGGGGTGGCCGGCGTCGGCCAGCAGTTTCTTGGCGCGGACGATGTCCTGCGGGTAGTCCTTGATCGCCTTGTTGTAACCGAAGGTGGACGGCGGGAACGGGTTGCTGGCGGCGATGGCGCTGCCGCCGAACACCGCTTTCAGGTAGCTGGCCTTGTCGAAGGCGAGGTTGACCGCCTGGCGCACGCGCTTGTCGTCAAACGGTTTGTGCTGGCTGTTGAGTGCGACGAAGCCGGTCATGAACGCCGGGGTGGTCAGCACGCGCAGGCGGCTGTCGGCGCTGGCTTCCTGCACGTCCTGCGGTTTCGGGCCGATGGCGATCTGGCATTCGCCGGCCTTCAGCTTTTGCACGCGCACATTGCTGTCGGTGGTGATGGCGTAGGTCAGCCGTTCTGCCGCCGGCTTGCCGCCGAAGTAGGCGGGGTTGGCCGCATAGCGCACTGCGCTGTCCTTGGCAAAGCCCTGCAGCTGGAACGGCCCGGTGCCGACCGGCTGGCTGTTGAGCAGCTCCGGGGTGCCGGCACGCGCCAGTTGCGCTGCGTATTCGGCGGAGTAGATCGAGGCAAAACCCATCGACAGGGTCGGCAGCAGGGTGGCATCCGGCTGGTTCAGCTCGAAGCGCACGGTGCGGCTGTCGACGCGCACCACCGCCTTGATCAGCTTGTCGAGCTGGAACGATTTGGCGTGCGGGTAGCCGGTGGGTGCGGTCTTGTGCCAAGGGTGGTTGCTGTCCAGCATGCGCTGGAAGCTGAACACCACGTCGTCGGCATCCAGCGCGCGGGTGGGGTTGAACCAGGCGGTGCGGTGGAAGGCGACCTTGTCACGCAGGGTGAAGGTGATGGACAGGCCGTCCGGCGCCACCGTCCAGCGTGTGGCCAGCGACGGCACCAGCTTGCCCTGGCGGACGTCGTATTCTACCAGCCGGTTGAACAGCACGTCGGCGCTGGCGTTGGTGGTGGTCAGCGAGTTGTAGCGCACCACGTCGAAGCCTTCCGGGCTGGCGTCGGTGCAGACGGTGAGCGGTTTGGCCAGCGCGGTGGCGGACAGGGCGAGCAGGGACAAGGGCAGCAGGGTGCGCAATTGCATGGTGGGTTCCTTTGTACATAACGGTCATGCCAATGGCGCAGCATAACGTCATTGGCATGAGTTATGCCAATGCTTGTTTCAGCTAAGCAAAGTCACAAACCGCCACCACCATGCTCAGCCGTGACGGCTGAGGATCGGCCCGGCCATGCGCTGCAGGATGCCGGCCAGCGTGCTCAGCGCCAGCCGTTGCCGCCCCGGCAGGTGGGCGCTGAACACCGCGCTGTACTCCAGCGCCGGCACGCCGCCGCGATGCTGCTTGAAGGCGCCGGCGCCGGAGCTGTAGTGCAGGCGCAGGCCGCGCGCCTGTGCCTCGCGCAGCAGCAGCGCCATCAGCCGCCGGTACAGCCCCAGCTCCGGCGGCAGCGTGGTGTCGTAGCCCAGCAGCGGCGTGGTCAGCCAGCCGTAGCGCTGGTACAGGCCGATGACGCCGACGATGCGGCCGTCCAGCCGCAGCGCGTGCAGCTCCAGGAAGCGCTTGTCGAGGCACAGCGCGAAGAATTCGTCGGTGAAATCCGGGTTCAGCACCGAGTGCTTGTCGATGAACAGCGCGCGGAAGCAGCGCCGCAACGCCGGCAGCTCGTCCGCGCTCAGCGTGTCCGGGCCGCCCAGCTGCAGATCGGGCTGTGCCAGCAGCTTCTGGTCGCGCTTGACGTTGGGGCTTTGCCACACTGCCGGGTCTTGCGGATCGCAGGTGTAGATCTGCCGCGCCGGCAGCAGCGTCCAGCCCTGTGCGGCCAACCTTTGCGCGAGGCCGGGGTTGACCGCGTCGCTGACATTGCGCAGCAGCAGCGGGCTGTCGCAGTGGCGCGCCATCACCGACTCGGTCAGCAGCGACAGGTCGCTGTCCTGCCACTGCGGGTGCAGGTTGGTGGAGATCAGCCAGTTGTTGATCACCGCCGCCTCGTCCAGCCGCGCGGCGGTGATCAGGCCGGATAGCGGCAGGCCGGCGACCTGCGCCAGCGTGCCCAGTGAGCGGCTCTTGCGCTGCGCTTCGTCCTGCGCATAGCGCAACCACGCCGAGCGCGCGCTGGCGACGTAGCTGTCCTGCGCGCTGAAGGTGTGCAGACGGGTGACGGGGATCGGCGGATTGCCGGCGTCGCTGCAGCACACGTCGCAGGCGGCATTGCGCACCCAGTGCTGGCCGCCGTTGAGCCGGGCCTGGCTCAGCCAGCTGGCGTGGCCGTCCAGCAGCAGCGCGGGTTCGAGTAGGGTCATGTTTGCTTGATATAGAGGTGGACGCCGCCGTAGATGGCGGCGCGGTCGCGACGGTGCAGCTCGCGGTTGTGGTCGGGGTCGGTGTGCCACGCGGCGCGCACCTGCGGCGCCAGCCGTGTTTCCAGCGGCGAGGCGCTGCCGCCGGTGCGGAACACCACCCGCGCGCCGCGGGCGGCGGTACGGGTCACTTCGCGCCACAGCGCATTGAGCTGGGCGTCGTCCATCCAGTCCTGCGCGTCGAGGAACAGGTAGGCGTCCAGCGACTGCGACGGGCGGTTGACGAGGAAATCGGTCAGCGAGCAGTGGTGGCTGTGCAGGCGTGCGCTGTGCTCGCGGATGGCGGCGTAGTGCTGTTGCTGCAAGTACATCGGCAGCGCGCTCTGGCGGCCGGTATCGTAGCGGCGGGCAAACGCCTGCTGCGCGTACGGGTTGTCCGCCAGCGGAAAATCGCAGGCCAGGCGGCGCATGCGCTCGCGGAACAGCGCCGGCAGGTCGCCATTGGCATCGTGCAGCAGCGCGGCGAACTGTGCCGGCGGAATGCCCATGCTGTACAGCATCGCCGGACGGCGGGCGAGGAAGCGCAGCAGCGGGTGGTCGAACAGCGGCGCCAGATGGCGATCGAACAGCGCCTGCTGCTCGTCAAGGTTGGCCGCAGTCGCCAGCCGCGACAGGTTGCCGCCCAAGAGCCGCCCCAGGCCGTGTGCGACGCCGATGAAGCGCCCCAGCAGGCCGTGGCGGTAGGCGTGGTGCGCGAACAGGCTGTAGCGCGGCCGGCCGCGCCAGTCGGTTTGTTCCCAGTATTGGCGCGCGGCCGGCGGCAGCTGCGGCGCCAGATGCTGGCGGTAGCGCTGCAGGTTGGCCGCATCGTCGGCGCCGCCGAGAAAGGCCAGCAGCGCCGGGTAGTCCGGCAGGGCCTGGAACGCGGCGCGCTTGAGCGCCAGCATCGCCAGATGGCTGGCGTTGAGGTCCACCGCGTGCACTTCCTGCGGCGCGCTGGCGAGGTAGGCCAGCGCATTGCAGCCGCCGGAGGAGATGGTCAACACCCGCGCACCGGGCTGCAGCGCCAGCGCGTCGATGTCGACCAGCGGGTCTTCCCAGATCTGCGCGTAGACCAGCTGGCTGAACCAGCGCGCGAACAGCCGGTCGCCCAGCGCGCGGCGGTCGGTGCTGCGGCTGTTGTGGACTGCCTTGTTGACCAGGGTATGGGTATGCATATCGCCTCCGGGGTTGTGCATCCCGGCATTGTGGCGGCGGCGGGTGGCAGGCGTGTGACGGACTGATGTCAGTAACGTGACGCGAGCCGCAGGCTTGACAGATGTGTTATAACGTAACTTTATTGATTGTTACGTTATAACGAAAGGAATGCTGTGTCCCAGCCATCAGACCATCGCCTGCCCGTCACCGTGCTGTCCGGCTTTCTCGGCGCCGGCAAGACCACCTTGCTCAACCACATCCTGCACAACCGCGACGGCCGCCGCGTGGCGGTGATCGTCAACGACATGTCCGAGGTCAACATCGACGCGCAGCTGGTGCGCGACGGTGGCGCCGCGCTCAGTCGCGCCGAGGAAAAACTGGTGGAGATGAGCAACGGCTGCATCTGCTGCACGCTGCGCGAGGACCTGCTGGTCGAAATCCGCCAGTTGGCCGCCGCCGGCCGTTTCGACTACCTGCTGATCGAATCCACCGGCATCGCCGAGCCGCTGCCGGTGGCGGAGACCTTTACCTTCCGCGACGACAACGGCGCCAGCCTGGCCGACATCGCGCGACTGGACACCATGGTGACGGTGGTGGACGGTTTCAACTTCCTGCGCGACTACGGCTCGCGCGACAGCCTGGCGCAGCGCGGCGAGCAGGCCGGCGCGGACGACGAGCGCACGGTGGTGGACCTGCTGGTGGAACAGGTGGAGTTCTGCGACGTGATCGTGCTCAACAAGACCGACCTGATGAGCGCTGCCGACATCCGCCACCTGCAGGCCATCCTGGCCACGCTCAACCCACGCGCGCGCATCGTGCATAGCCACTTCGGCCGCGTGCCGCTGGCGGCGGTACTGGATACCGGGCTGTTCGATTTTGACGCCGCCGCCGAGGCGCCGGGCTGGCTGCAGGAGCTGCGCGGCGAACACGTGCCGGAAAGCGAAGCCTACGGCATCGGCAGCTTTGTCTACCGCGCGCGCCAGCCGTTTCATCCGCAGCGCCTCTACCACTGGCTGCAGCAAGCGTGGCCGGGCGTGGTGCGCTCCAAGGGCCACTTCTGGCTGGCGACGCGGCCGCTGCTGGTTGGCAGCTGGTCGCAGGCCGGCGCCATGTCGCGCCACGGCCTGGGCGGGTTGTGGTGGGATGCGGTCGATCGCGAAGACTGGCCGGACGACGCGGAAAGCCGCGCGCTGATCGCCAGCCGCTGGCAGGAGCCGTGGGGCGACCGCCAGCAGGAGCTGGTGCTGATCGGCATCGACATGGACGTGGCGGCGCTGACGGCGGCCTTCGATGCCTGCCTGCTCAGCGACGCCGAGCTGGCCGCCGGCGCGCAAAGCTGGGCCGGCCTGGCGGACCCGTTTGAACCGTGGGACGACGCCGGCCAGGCACAGTCCGACTGAGCGCCACCGGGAAGGCTGGCGGGCGCCATCAAGCGGCGGGCGGACAAGCTGCCGCCTTGCGGCCAACCCTGGCGCGCTTCCCGCCGCCGTGGCGTGATCGCCTGCCCCAGATCAAGTCGCCGCACCTGTCCGCGGCATAGCCTGCCTGACAGTATCCGGCGCCGGCACCTTTGTCCGGTGATGGCCGTGCCGCGCGTGACAGACCTGCTCGCCGCGCGGCGGCAATTCTAGGGGAGTGCATCATGCATCGCATTTTGAAGTATGGCCTGCTGGCGGCGTGGCTCACGGTCGGCGGCAGCGCGCTGGCCGCGCCAGGTGGCACGGTGTTTACCGCCAACGAACAGGCGGCGTCGATCAGCCGGGTGCGGCTGGCGGATGGCGCCGCCAGCCACGTTAAGCTCGACATCGCGCCGCACAACCTGCAGCTGACGCCGGACGGCAAGCGGCTGCTGGTGGTGGGCGTCAGCGTGCACGCCGGCCACCATGGCAACAGCGCCGACGACGGCCGCCTGCTGGTGTTCGATGTGGCCGACACCGCCGCCCCGGCATTCAGCCTGGCGGTGGCCGGCCATCCGGCGCACGTGATTACCGACCGCAGCGGCCAGCTGGCCTTTGTCAGCGATGCCGCCAACAACGTGCTGCAAGTATTCGATCTTGCCAGCCGCACCCTGCGTGCGCGCATCGCAACCGGCGCCTATCCGCACGGCCTGCGCCTCAGCCCGGACGGGCAGCAGATCTACGTTGCCAACATGAAGGGCAACAGCGTGTCGGTAATTGATGTCGCCAGCCTGCGCGAGGTGGCGCAGATCGCGGTCGGCCGCGCGCCGGTGCAGGTGGCCTTCCTGCCCGACGGCCGTCACAGCTATGTGTCGCTCAGTGGCGAGAACAAGGTCGCCGTGATCGACGTGGCACGCCGGCAGCTGCTGGACAAGATCGCGGTCGGCAATACGCCGGTGCAGCTGTTTGCCACCCCGGACGGCAAGTTGCTGTACGTCGCCAATCAGGGCAGCGCGGCGCAGCCGGACGAGCGGGTGTCGGTGATCGATACCGGACGCGGGCAGGTGACGGCCACGCTGCGCACCGCCGCCGGCGCGCATGGCGTGGTGGTCAGCGCGGATGGCCGCCATGTGTTTGTCAGCAATATGGGTGCCGCCAGCTTCTCGGTGATCGATGTCGCGCAGCAGCAGGTGATCGCCGGCCACACGGTGCAGGCGGGGCCGAACGGCATCGCCTACGCCGCCGACACGGCCGGCAACTAGGCGTGGTGCGTGCTTGGATCATGCATGACCGCGCGCGGTGCCCTTTGGTGCAGTGCGCGGCAAGCTGGCCAGCGCGGCGACGCCGGCAGCGCGCGGCTACCAGCGCAGCGTGGCGAAGCGTGCTACCAGAAAATCCAGCAGCGCCCGTACCGCCGGCGACAGGTGGCGACGCGACGGGTACAGCGCGTAGATGGTCATCGGCGGTGGCTGCCACGCCGGCAGCACCGCCAGCAGCTCGCCGCGCTGCAGCCAGGGGTTGGCCAGATAGGTCGGCTGCAGGCTGATACCGCCGTCGGCCAGCGCCGCGTGCAGCAGCACGGTGGCGTCGTTGGCGGTGAAGCGGGTGGCCACGTTGACGGTTTCGCTCTGCTCGCCGCGCTGGAAGCGCCAGCTGCTGCGGCCAACGTTGCTGTGCCCCAGGCAGCGGTGGCCGGCCAGCTCCGCCGGCGTCTGCGGCGTGCCGGCGGCCGCCAGGTAGCCAGAGCTGGCCACCAGCACCGAGTCGCACACCGCCAGCGGCCGCGCGATCAGCGCCGGGTCCGGCTCGCTGCTGATGCGGATCGCCAGATCGATGCGCGCTTCCACCAGGTTCAAGGTGGCATCGCCGACATTCAGGTCGATCTTCAGCTGCGGATGCTGCGCCAGAAACTCGGCGATCGCCGCCGCCAGATGGGCGTGGCCGAAGGACATGCTGCTGGTCAGCCGCAACTGGCCGCGCAAGCTGCCGTCCGCGGTCGCCACCTCGTCTTCCACCTCTGCCACCAGCGCCAGCAGCTGCTGGCAGCGACGCAGCGCCTGCTCGCCGGCGTCGGTCAGCGTCACGCGACGGGTGGTGCGTTGCAGCAGCCGCGCGCCCAGCCATTGCTCCATCTCCGCCACGTAGCGGGTCACCATCGCGCGTGACATTTCCAGCCGTTCGGCGCTGGCACTGAAGCTGCCGCTGGCGGCGACATCGGCGAATACCCGCATCGCGGTGACTCTGTCCATGTTATCTGCTCGATTTGTGCAACAAATATGCGCATATTATCGCGTTTATCTGCGCGAATGGAGAAACTATAGTGACGTCCATCAACCCGCGGCACTGGCCGCCATGAAAGGACACCCCATGTTTCGCACCACACTGATCGCCGCCTCCCTTGCCCTGAGCGCTACCGCCGCCCACGCCGCCCAGCCCTTGCAGCTGAAGGTGTACAACGCCGGCGAAGGCAGTTTTCACGCCAATGCCGTGGTGGTCAGCGGCGAGCACGAGGCGATGGTGATCGATAGCGGCTTCACCCGCGCCGACGCCTACCGCATTGCGGCCAACGTGCTGGACAGCGGCAAGACGCTGAAGACCATCCTGATCAGCAATGCCGACCCGGACTACTATTTTGGCGCCGAGATGCTGAAGCAGCTGTTCCCGCAGGCGCAAGTGGTGGCCACCCCGGCGGTGGCCGGCAAGATCCAGGCCAAGCTGGCCGGCAAGCTGGCCTTCTGGGGGCCGAAGATGGGCGCCAATGCTCCGCAGCAGCCCATCGTGCCCAGTGCCTTGAAAACAGACAGCCTGAGCGTGGACGGTGAAAAGATCGAATTGCGCGGCACCCGTGGCGTACTGGCGCACCGTCCGTATGTGTGGATTCCGTCGCTGCGCGCCATCGCCGGCAACGTCGCCGTGTTCAGCGGCCTGCACGTGTGGACCGCCGACACCCAGCAGCCGGCCGAGCGCCAGGCCTGGCTCGCGCAGTTGGACGAAATGGCCGCGCTCAAGCCCGCCGTCGTGGTACCGGGTCACATGGCCGCCGGCAGCAAGCTGGATGCTACGGCCATCGACTACACTCGCCACTACCTGCAGCGTTTTGACAGCGAGGCGGGAAAGGCGGGCAATGCCGCCGAGTTGATCGCCGCCATGCAGCGCGCCTATCCGCAGGCCGGCATGGGGCTGGCGCTGGACATCGGCGCCAAGGTGAACAAAGGTGAAATGAAATGGTAAACGCCACCCTGCATTACTACTACGACCCGCTGTGTGGCTGGTGCTACGGCGCCGCGCCGCTGCTGGCCGCCGCGGCCAACGTTGCCAGCCTCGCCATCGCGCTGCACGCCGGAGCGATGATGAGCGGGCCCAACCGCCAGCCGGTCACGCCGCAGCTGCGCCAGTACGTGATGGGTCACGATCAGCGCATCCAGCAGCTCACCGGCCAGCCGTTCGGCGATGCCTACTTCAATGGCCTGCTGCTGGATAGCGGCGCAGTGTTCGACAGCACGCCGCCGACGCTGGCCATCCTCGCCGCGCAGGCGCTGGGCGTGGACGGGCTGACCATGCTGCATCGCCTGCAGCAGGCGCACTACGTGGACGGGCAGCGCATCGCCGATCTGCCGGTGCTGCAGCAACTGGCTATCGAGCTGGGGCTGGACGGCGCGGCTTTCGCCGCCGAATACCAGCGCCAGCAAGGCGAATTCGCCGCCCACGTTGGCCGCAGCCACCGCGACATGGCCACACACGGCCTGCGCGGCTTCCCGTCGCTGCTGCTGGAATTGAACGGCCAGCTGCAGCGACTGGAGCTGTCGCCGTATCTGGGCAAGCCGCAGGCGTTTGCCGGCTACCTGCAAGGTCTGCTGGCCGGTGCTGTCGGTACGGCAGAGGCCGACGCGCCGCTGTGCACCCCGGACGGCTGCCAGTAACAGAGCCGAACGCCAGACCGCTGCGCCCGTTACCGGGCGCAGCGGTTTTTTTGCGGCCAACCTTGGCCGCAGCCAGCCTCGCGCGCGCAAAAAAAAGCCAGCGCGAGGCTGGCTAAAGTACTTCTTTCAGAGGAAATCAAGGCTTGTGCCAGCCGGCTCCGGGCACGGCCGTTCAGGCGCCGCCGACGGTGGACACCACCTGCCACTTGCCGTTCTTGACCTGGTAAACCGTGACCGCACCGTTGTTGATGTCGCCTTTGGCGTCAAACGACACCTTGCCAGTGACGCCGGTGTAGTTGGTTTTGCCGACTTCGGCCAGGTACTGCTTCGGGTCGCTGGAGCCGGCGCGCTGCATCGCGTCGACCAGCACGCGCACGGCGTCGTATTCATACGGCGAGAACACCTGGATCTCGGTGTTGAACTTGCTCTGGAATTTGGTGTTGAAGGCGGCAAAGCCCGGCATCTTGTCGCGCGGCAGGCCGCAGGCGGAGGCATACAGGCTTTCGGCGGCGTCGCCCGCCAGCTTGATGAATTCCGGGGTCTGCATGCTGTCGCCGCCCATCAGCTTGGCCTTGATCCCCAGCCGCTTCATCTGTTTCGCCATCGGGCCGGCCTGGGCGTCCATGCCGCCGTAGAACACCACATCCGGCTGGGCGCCCTTGATCGCGGTCAGGATGGCGTTGAAGTCGGTGGCGGTGTTGGTGGTGAATTCGCGCTTCACCACCGTGCCGCCCTTGGCGGTAACGGCCTTGGCGAATTCGTCGGCCAGGCCCTGGCCATAGGCGGTGCGGTCGTCGACCACCGCCACCGTTTTTGCCTTCAGCGTGTCGATGGCGAACTGCCCCAGCGCCGTGCCTTGCTGCACGTCATTGGCGATCATGCGGAAGGTGGTCTTGTAGCCTTGCCGGGTGTAATCAGGGTTGGTGGCGGAGGGCGAAATCTGCGGGATGCCTGCATCGGCATAGATGCGCGAGGCGGGGATGGTGGTGCCGGAATTCAGGTGCCCGACCACCCCGACCACGCCGGCGTCGATCAGGCGCTGTGCCACCTGGGTACCGATCTTGGGATCGCCCTGATCGTCCTCGGAGACCAGCTCGAAGCGGACCTTCTTGCCGCCGATCTCCACGCCTTCGGCATTGAGGTCTTCAATCGCCAGCTTGGCGCCGAATTCGACATCCTTGCCCAGGTGCGAGATCGGGCCGGTCAGCGGCGATACCTGGCCGATCTTGATGGTCTCGACGCCGACTGCCGCCGCGTTGTCCGGCGCGTTGGTGGCCGTCTCCTGCTTGCCGCAGGCGGTGAGGGACAGTGCCGCAGCGGCAAACAGACTCAGTTTCGCAAAGTTTCTCATGTGTTTTCCTGAATGTAGATCGGGGTTGCCGTGATGCCGGGGGCAGGCTGCGTCTATGCACAGTGTTTTTTCCTGCCGCCGGGTGCCGGGTGGAACGCTTTATTGCAAAACGTGGCGCCGGGCGGCGACCAGCCGGCTGGCCGGCTCGGCTGTCGCCCTTGCTGGCCGTATCAGCGCTGGCCCTCGAAGCCGCGCAGCACATTCACCGCGTTGACGCCGATGTCGTCGACCATGTAGCCGCCCTCCATCACGAACAGGGTCGGGCGGCCGATACCGGCGATGGTCTGGCCGATCTTGAGGAAGTCTTCGCTTTCCAGCCGGAAGTGGCTGATCGGGTCGTCCTTGAAGGTGTCCACCCCCAGCGAGATCACCACCGCGTCCGGGGCGTAGGCGGCGATGGCGTCGCAGGCGTGGCGCAGCGCCGCGCCGTAGTCGTCCCAGCCGGTGCCGTGCGGCAGCGGGTAGTTGTGGTTGAAGCCCAGGCCGGCACCGGCGCCGGTTTCGTCGCGGTGGCCGAGGAAGTAGGGGTAGGAGTGGCGCGGGTCGCCGTGCAGCGAGGTGAACATCACATCGGAGCGGTGGTAGAAAATGCTCTGCGTGCCGTTGCCGTGGTGGTAGTCGACATCCAGCACCGCCACGCGACGGGCGCCGCCGTCGAGGCAGGCCTGCGCGGCGATGGCGGCATTGTTGAGATAGCAGTAGCCGCCCATGTACTCGGCGGCGGCGTGGTGGCCGGGCGGGCGGCACAGGGCGAAGGCGCTGTACTCGCCCTGCACCAGCGCCGCCATGCCGGTCAGCGCCAGGTCGGCGCTGGTCTTGACCGCCTGCCAGGTGCCGGCGGTGATCGCCACGCCGGCATCCATCGCGTAAAAGCCCAGCTTGCCGTCGATATGCTGCGGCTCGATGTCGCTGCGCAGATCGCGCACCGGCCAGATCAACGGCAGCGCGTCATGCTGGCGACCCAGCGCCTGCCATTCGCGCCATGCCTGCTCCAGAAAGCGCACATAGCGCTCGCTGTGCACGCGGGCATAACTGGCGCTGCCGAATTCACGCGGCGCGATGACCTCGCCGAGGCCAACGGCCTGCACCCGCGCCAGAATGGTGTCGGCGCGGCTGGGCATCTCGAAACAGGGCTTCAGCACGCCGTCCTTGAGCTCGGTGGCGTGGTGCAGACGATGGGCATTGCTGTAGATGGTAAGCATGACGTGGTGCCGTACAGAGGAAGGTGACGGCAATCAGTATGTGGCGGCGGCTCGGGATTTACTTTGCTTTAAGCGCCCGCCATTCGCTATTCTGCGATACGAACAGACTCTTTGAGTGGCTTAAATGAGCGATAACAAACCAAAAAACGAACTGGATGCCGCAGACCGGACTATTCTGCGCCTGCTGCAGCAGGACGGTACGTTGTCCAACCCAAAGCTGGCGGAGCAGCTGTCGCTGAGCGTGACGCCGTGCTGGCGGCGGCTGAAGCGGCTGGAAGACGACGGCTATATCAAGGACTACCAGGCCAATCTCGACCGCCGTAAGCTGGGGCTGGACGTGCTGGCCTTCGTGCAGATCCGCTTTGGCGGGCACGGCGGCAACGAGCCGAACGCGTTCGAGGCGGCGATGTGCACGCAGCCGCAGGTGCTGTCCTGTCACAAGATCACCGGCGATGCCGACTACCTGCTGCAGGTGGTGGCCACGTCGCTGGACGCCTACAGCGATTTTGTCGAGAACGTGCTGCGCCAGATGCCGGGCGTGGCATCCATCCACTCCAGCCTGGCGCTGCGCGAGGTGAAGGCCGGCAGCCGCCTGCCGGTGTAGCCGCAACGGGCGTGAAAAGGTTGGCCGCAAGCCGGGGCAGGGCTTGCGGCCAACCTTGTGGCTTGCCGACGGGTGTATGGGAGTGATCCGGGCTGGCGTCTCAGTAGTCGGTGTAACCCTTTTCGCCAGGCGTGTAGAAGGTAGCGAAATCAGGCGCCACCAGTTCCTGTCCCGACTTCAGCTTGGCGACCAGATCCGGGTTCGAGATAAACGGACGACCGAACGCCACCAGGTCGCCACGCTGGGCGTCGAGATCGGTATCGGCGCGGGCGACATCGTAGCCACCGGAAAGAATGTATTGCCCGTTGAACGCGGCACGGAGCCTGGCTTTCAATTCGGGGCTGACTTCCGGCGCCCCCATGGTGCTGTGATCCACGATGTGGATATAGAGCAGGCCGAGCGCATTCAACTCGTCGATCAGACGCAGGTACACCTCATCCATCTCGGCATCCGGCTGCTGGGCATTGAAAACGCCGTACGGCGAGATCCGCATGCCAACGCGCTCGGCGCCAATGGCGGCGACGGTTGCCCTGGCGACTTCGACCGCGAAGCGGATGCGGTTTTCGACCGAGCCGCCCCAGCGATCTTGACGCTGATTGGAAGCCGTATTGAGGAACTGGTCGATCAGGTAGCCGTTGGCCGCATGCAGCTCGACGCCATCGAAACCGGCCTCTATCGCCAGTTTGGCCGACGCCGCATAATCGGCGATGCTGTGCGCAATGTCCGCCTCGCTCATTTCGCGTGGTACCGGATGCGGCTGCATGCCGTCGCTGTCGGTCCACATCTCGCCGGGAACGGCGAGCGCCGAGGGCGCCAGCACGCTGGCGCCGGCCGGCATGTTGGCGGGATGGCTGACCCGCCCGGTGTGCATCAATTGCACGAAAATCCGGCCGCCGGCCTGGTGGACGCCATCGGTCACCCGTCGCCAGCCCTGCACCTGCTCAGCGTTGAACAGTCCGGGAATGCGTGCGTAACCCAGGCCGTTGGGTGACGGCGAGGTGCCTTCGGTAATGATCAGTCCGGCCTCCGCCCGCAGGCGGTAATACTGTTCCATCAGTTCATTGGGCAGGTTGCCAATCGCGCGGCTGCGCGTCAGCGGCGCCATGACGATGCGGTTCTTCAGCGACAGGCTGCCGAGTTGGGTGGGGGTGAAGAGTGGGCTGCTCATAAACGTTTCCAGGGTGTCGGGGGTGGATCAAGCCGGATGGCAACAAGGGTGCTGCACCCGATTGCGCTCAGAGGGCAAGCAGTCGTGGCGCAGGCTGGCCGGTCTGCATCGCGGCGAACAGCTCGGCGCGTGCCGTGTCGTATCGCGCCCAGAGCGCGGTATCCGCCATGGATGGCAACGTGACCGACTCACCCTGGTCGAAACCGGCCAATGCGGCGTCGACCAGATGCTCGGCAGACATCACCGTGTCTGGCGCCAGTGCCGCCAGCGGCACGCCGGAGATATCCCAGAGATCGGTGGCAGTGGCGGCAGGCAGCACCACCTGAACCCGGATGCCGGTATTCGCCAGTTCCTGCTGCAGGCCGCGGCTGAAATGGAGCACGAAGCCCTTGGTGCCGCTGTAGACGGCGCTTACCGGCAGCGCATGCAGCGCCAGCGCCGAGGCAATATTGATGATGACCCCATCGTTACGTGCCTTGAACGCCGGCAGCACGGCATGCGTCAAGCGCATCAGCGCGGTGATGTTCAACGCGATCTGCGACAGCGAGTCTTGCGGCGATGCGTCGGCAACCTGGCTCAGCCTGGCAATACCGGCGTTGTTCACCAGCACCCGGATGGCGGGATTGCTTGCGAGCACGGTTTCCAGCCGCGTGAGATCGGCTTCTTGCTCAAGGTCGGCCACCAGCATTTCGGCCTTGATGTCGTAAGCCTGCTCAAGCCTTGCGGCGAGCGTCCGCAGGCGCTCACCGCGTCGGGCGACGAGCAGCAGGTCATAGCCGCGCCGGGCAAAACGATCGGCATAGATGGCACCAATGCCGGATGAAGCGCCGGTGACAACCGCGATTTTTCTGGATGAGTTCATGGTTTTCTTCTTTTGGTCTGGTGGGTAAAAACGGGGGGCTTAATGGCGACGGTTCACAGCATCTTGACGACTACTTTGCCCTTGGATCGTCCTTGGGCAAGGTACTCAAGCGCCTCCTTGGCCTGCTCGAACGGGAACACCTTGTCGATCACCGGCCGGATGCGTTCCGTCTCGAGGAGCTGGCCAATGTGGCCAAGTTGGCCGCCGTCCGGGCGCACGAACAGAAACGAGTAGCTAACGCCCCGCTGCCTGGCAAGGCGCATGATCTTGCGGCTCATCAGCCCGAACACAAAGCGCAGCACGACGTTTAAGCCTCTGGCGCGCGCGAATGCGGCATCCAGCGGGCCGATCAGCGAGACGATCTTGCTTCCCGGCTTGAGGATGGTGAGGGATTTTTCAATGGTGTCTCCCCGCACGGTGCCCAACACCGCGTCGTAGCCGCGCAGCACGTTTTCGAATGCCTGCTGCTTGTAGTCAACCACCTCGTCGGCCCCCAGACCGCGCACCAGTTCGACGTTACCCGTACTGGTGGTGGTGCCCACCCTGGCGCCAAGGTGCTTGGCCAGCTGGATGGCAAAGGTACCGATCCCGCCGGAGCCGGCCGGGATGAATACCTTCTGGCCGGCCTGAAGATTGGCGCGCTCCTTCAACGCTTGCCACGAGGTGAGGCCGACCATCGGGATCGAGGCAGCCTGCACGAAGTCCAGATTGGCCGGTTTCAGCGCGGCAGCGCGCTCCGGTACCACCGCGAATTCGGCAATCGACCCCGTGCCAAGGTCGAAGATGCTGGCGAAGACGGCATCGCCTGGCTTGAAGCGAGTCACGTTGCGGCCAACCTCGGTCACCACGCCGGCCAGATCGCTGCCCAATGTGGCCGGAAGCTGGAAATGCAGAACCGGTTTGAACATCCCGGTCGGAACTACGTAGTCGATCGGGTTCAGGCCGGCAGCGTGAACCTGTACCAGCAGTTCGTCGTCCTTGAGCGTGGGGTGCGGCACCTCGCTGAGCCCTATCTCAGGCGACTTGCCGTAGCGTTTGAAAGTAAGGGCTTTCATGCGGTGATTTTCCATCCTTGGTTTTTCATTCTGGTCGGAGCGGATCAGTCGGCGAGGAAGTCCAGCACGGCGGGGACAAAGGCCCGGTAGTGCTGGAACACGCCGCCGTGACCGGAATCGGGGTAGATCGTGAGTCGGGCATTCGGCAGCCGGCGCGCCATATCGGCGGACAGGCTGCTGTCGACCATGAGGTCGTTGTCGCCGTTAGCCACGAACACAGGTTGTTTGATGGCGGAGAGATCATGGGGGGTGTTCAAGCCCCAGTGACGAATCGCCTGCAGTTGCGCACGTCGGGCCTGCAGGGAAATGGGCTTGTCACGGCCTTGGGTGCGCTCGTTCAGTGCGGCGAAGTAATCCCTCGCGGCACGCTTGCCTTCCGGCGTGCGCGGGAAGAACAGGAAGTTTCTTGCGTCGCTCCAGCTCAACGCCGCCTTGATGTAGGCAAGAACCGCGACTTTGGTGACCTCCTCGATACCGCCGCCACCCCGTGGGCCCGTTCCTGCGAGGATCATCCTCCGTACGAGGTCGGGCGCCTGCAGAGCCACCGTCTGTGCCACGCCACCACCCATTGAGAAGCCGAGCAGGTCGACCTTCTTGAAGCCCAAGGCGCGGATGAAGGCGATGGCATCGCGCCCCATCTCCTCGATGGTGTGCGGGACCAATCCTCCCGAGGCGCCGACCCCGCGATTGTCGAAGGCGATGACCCGGCGCTGTGCGGCGATGCCGTCGATGACACGTGGGTCCCAGTCGTCGAGCACGGCCATCAGGTGGTGCAGGAAGATCACCGGCACACCGGAGTCGGGGCCAAGCTCCCGGTAGGCGAAAGACACCCCGCCAACGGCTATCGTGCGGGTCGGTACATCCTTCCATTTCACATTGCCCATCGCTTCCCTCGCGGCGGCGGCTCCGCCGATGCTTGAGGGTGCCCCGCCTACCGGAGCGATACCTGTACTGTTCGTGCTCATCAATGAAATCTCCGTGACGGTGGATTGCTTGTCGTCGAGGTGTTAGTATCGAATTGATACGAACAATACTACCAATCTCAAAACAAGTCACTATCAAAATAGTATGGACACCGAAAATAGTTGCGATAACCCATGCCCAATCGCGCGCAGCCTGGCTGTCGCCGGTGACGCGTGGAGCATATTGATCCTGCGGGACGCCCATGCCGGCCTCACCCGCTTTGACCAATTCCGCAAAAGCCTGGGCATTGCACCGACGATGCTGACCCGCCGGCTGGCGACACTGACTGAGGAAGGCTTGCTGGAGAAGCGGCGCTACTCGGAACACCCGCCGCGCGAGGAATATCTGCTGACCGCCGCCGGTCGCGATTTTTTGCCGGTGCTGTTCATGATTGGCGCCTGGGGGCGTCAATACCGGGGCGGCGGCAAGCTGACCCGTTTCTTCGACGCGGAAACGGGCACGGAAATTAAAGCAATCGCCGTGGATGAGGTCACCGGGGCAAAGATAGGAACTCGCCCCATGCGCATGGTCACGCCGGACGAAAGCTGACCTTGGCCGCCGCAAGCTGGGGCTGGACGTGCTGGCTTTCGTGCAGATCCGCTTCAGTGCGCACGGCGGCAACGAGCCGAACGCGTTCGAGGCGGCGATGTGTGCGCAGCCACAGGTGCTGTCCTGTCACAAAATCACCGGCGACGCCGACTACCTGCTGCAGGTAGTGGCCACGTCGCTGGACGCCTACAGCGATTTTGTCGAAAACGTGCTGCGCCAGATGCCGGGGGTGGCGTCCATCCACTCCAGCCTGGCGCTGCGCGAGGTGAAGGCCGGCAGCCGCCTGCCGGTGTAGCCGCATCAAGCGTGAAAAAGGTTGGCCGCAAGCGGGAACCTGCTTGCGGCCAACCTTGTTGCTTGCCGGTGCCGGCGGGAGAGGCCATGACGCAGCCGGCGGTAGGGTGAATCAAACGTAAGGCTCGCTGAGGGCGGCCGAGGTGCCGTAGTAGGCGTCGATTTTCTTGGCCCAGGCGGCGTCCGCCATGTTCGGCCAGTTGTCCTTGTCAAAGCCGGGGGCCTTGTCCAGGCGATCCTTGGCGACGTCCAGCACGAAGCGCTTGTTCTCGGTGTCGAGGGTCAGCGCACTCCATGGCACGGCGAACAGCTTCTCGCCCATACCCAGAAAGCCGCCGAAGGCCAGCACCGCGTAGCAGACGCGGCCGCTGCGCATGTCGAGCATGATTTCCTTGATGTCGCCAAGGTCATCGCCGTTCTTGTTGAATACGTCGTTGCCGGACAGGGTGTCGGCGCCCATCAGCTGCGGGCCGGGGCCTTGCGGATTATTGAGTTCGCCGCTCACTTTGTTCTTGTAAATGCCGTAGGTATCGCGCTCTTCATAGTTCATTACCATCTCCTGATCATACGTTGCTATCGCAGGACGGGTTTCGTATGCGCAGTCCCATCCGCTGTGGTAACCGTGCGCCCATCGCGGGGCCGAGTCTGTGCGACAGCGCGCTTAACGGGGTGGGGTGAAGGCGGGGGTGTTTCGGGTGGTTGGTTGGTGTGGTCGTTTGGTGTGGTAGCGCAGGGGAGCTGGTCGGACAAAGCAGCTGGTCATGCCTATGTGCTAGCATGGCTGCTGTCGGCCAGAAGCCGACACTTGGAAGCATCACCGAAAAGCGGTCATTTAAACCAAAATTTTGACTCTGGCTATTTAACACGGGATTTTTTGGTATGCACTGGAAAAAAGGAAGGCTTTTCAAAATTAAATTGAGCAATGGGAAAGCTGCATTTGCTTTGGCTTTAGATTTTCCCGAGTTTGCATTTTTCAATTGCTTTAATCCAGATGCCACCATCCAAGAGATATTGAAATCAGATGTGTTATGGCGGCTCTGGGTCATGAAGCATGTGTTAAAAGAACCGTGCTGGCAGCACATGACGGTAGTGGCAGACATCCCTAAAAATCTCCAGCAGGCGACTCCTCGCTTCAAAAAAGATCAAATTTCGGGTCAGTACACAGTTTACATAGATGGTGTCGAAAGCCCTGCTACAAAAGAGCAATGCATTGGACTTGAGTCGGCTGCTGTATGGTCTGCATTACATCTGCAGGATAGATTGCAGGATCACGTGGCGGATATGCCTAATAAATGGGTAGTAGCTTTGCTGCCATAACCGAATGAAAAGACATGTCCGATGTGAGCGTGCTTGCTAACACTTCATTCAGCCCTGACACGCCAAAGCACTCCGGTTAATTTGAAAATTAGAAGCTATGAAAATTTACGCTTATGACCTGGAAGTCATTCTTCCCCGAATTGTCGGCCCCTTACGAGAAATTTTGGAAGTGGAGCTGAAGGCTGGGAATTTTGTTCAAGAGGTTGCTGCATCGTGGCCGATGAAACAGGCGAATGTTTGGTTGGCTCAGCGATTTCATAAGGATTATGCTGCCGACTACCCTTCGCTTCGCTACACCTACTTGGGCGACCCAAGGAACTGGATTGAAGAATATGCGGATGTTGAAAATCAAATCATGGTGGCGGTAAGCGGTTCTGCTCGCTTCTAGCCACGCATAACAGGGCGTTACAGCGAGCAAGCAGCCAGATTCGCTGTTAGCAGGTTGCTGAACTTCATCCTTGAAGGTCCGCTTTTACAAATCACTGCCGACCGCTTTGGGTCGGTAGCGGACAACCCTCTCTCAGCTTGGCAGGCTGCTCTGCCCATCTCTAGGTCACCCACTGCTCACACCTGATGTCAACCACCTGCGGCCAACCTTGGCCGTTTTTCATCCGTTACCAAAAAGAAAAGCCCGGCCGCCAAGGCCGGGCTTTGTGCGTGTAGCGGCGGTCTATTCCACGATCAGGCGTTTGCCGTTGCCGCTGCTGTGTTTCTTCGGCAGCGTCAGCGTCAGCACGCCGTTTTCGTACTTGGCGCTGGCGCCGTCACGGTCCAAGTCGGATGGCAGCTGCAGGCTGCGCGACACCATGCCGTAGTAGCGTTCGCTGCGCAGGTTCTGTTCGTCCTTGCTCTGTTTGTCGAACTGTTTCACTTCGGCCTTGATGGTGAGCTGGGCGCCCTCGATCTCGACGTGGATGTCGTCCTTGGACACGCCGGGCAGCTCGGCCAGCACGGTGAAACCGGTATCGGTTTCCTTGACGTCGAGCTTGATTTGCGATGGCAGCGCATCGCCGTGCAGGGGCTTGATGAAGAAGCCGTGGCCGCTGAAGTCGCGGAACAGGTCGTCAAACAGGGTGCTGCGGGAAGGAAGCAGGCTCATCGTACTCTCCTTGGATAATCAGATGCTTAGGGCGGCCGAGGTGGCTGCTCACCCCCGGTATAGTGCCCGTTGGCGCAAACGACAAGGAGGGCTGGCCGGCCGGCTTGATCTGGCGCAACAGGCGCCGCCGGCCATGGCAGAACGCGGCAATTAGCCGGGGCGGCAGCTGAGGCGCAGGTAGCTGCCGGCGGTGCGCAGATCCTGCTCGATGGCGCGGCGCACCGCGTCGGCGTCGCCGGCCTGCAGCGCGTCCAGCAGCACGTGGTGGGCGTCGTTCATGGTCTTCCACACTGCCAGGTCCTGATGCAGTTGGTTGGAGATTGGCCCAACGTGCAGCCAGACCGTCTCGATCAGCGACAGCAGCAGCGGCGAGCCGCTGGCGCGGTACAGCTGCAGGTGGAACAGCTCGTTGGCGTCGAGATAGCCCTTGATGTCGTCCGCGGCGATGGCGCTGTCCATCGCGCGGCACAGCTGCAGCAGCTCGTTGCGCTCTGCTGCGGCCAACCTTTGCGCGCCGCGGAAGGCGGCTTCGCCTTCCAGCAGGATGCGGTTTTCCAGGATGTCGTCGAACTGGGTCTCCGTCAGCTGCGGCACCTGCACGCCGCAGTTGGGGATGTTCAGCAGCGCCTTTTCTGCGGCCAACCTTTGCAGTGCGGCGCGCACCGGCATCTGGCTGACGCCCAGCTCCTCGGCCAGCTGGCGGATCTTCAGCCGCTCGCCCGGCAGCCAGCGTCCCAGCATCAGCCAGTGGCGCAGCGTGTCGTAGGTCTCGTCTTGCAGGGTGGAGGCGGTACTGGTTTTCATGGTGCGCAGTCAGGACAAATTGGCGGCAAGCATAGCAGAAGCCTGCCGTAGTCTGGGCGCGGGCAGGGCGGTGCGATGGCCTGCGCGGTGGTGATGACCGCCGGTTGCTGGGGTGGTGGTGCCGGCTAGCGACGTGTGCCTGTGGTCGGGCAACGCATGTTGTGGACGCCGGCATGGCGCAAGGTTGGCCGCAAGGGTGCGGCCATTTTTGTGGTCATTGCAAATATTTGATCAAATGTTGACATGGATATTTGATCAAATCTACGATGCGCGGCATGACCTGGGTTTTGCTGCGGCGTTCCGCGCCGTCACGGCGATGAGCGAACCGGGCAAAAACGTTGGGCGACAGGCTACAAATAATCGAGACAGTCAGCAGGAGAACGACCATGAACGAGCAACTGGCCGCGTTTATACGCGAGCACAACATTCACGAAGTGGAGTGCGTGATACCGGACATGACCGGCATGGCGCGCGGCAAGATCGTGCCCAAGGGGCTGTTTCTGGCCGAAGACACCATGAAAATGTCGAAGGCGGTGCTGACCATCACCGTCAACGGCGAATTCGCCGAGTTCGAGCGCTTTGCCGGCGCCAACGATCCGGACATGGTGTGCCGTCCCGATCCTGCCTCCATCCGCCTGGTGCCGTGGGCGATCGAGCCGGTGGCGGTGGTGATCCACGATTGCGAGGATTTTGACGGCACCCCGGTCGGCATCTCGCCGCGCGCGGTACTGCGCAAAGTGCTGCAACTGTACGAGGCGCGAGGCTGGCGGCCGGTGGTGGCGCCGGAGATGGAGTTCTACCTGATCCGCCAGAACACCAATCCGCACGAGCCGCTGCGGCCGCCGTCCGGCCGCGCCGGCCGCTCCGAGGTGGGGCGGCAATCGTTCTCCATCGACGCGGTCAACGATTTCGACCCGTTCTTCCAGGAGCTGTCGGCATTCTGCGAGGCGGCGCAGCTGAAGGTGGAAACGCTGATCCACGAGGTCGGCGCCTGCCAGATGGAGATCAACTTCAGCCACGGCGACGCGATGGCGCTGGCCGATCAGGTGTTCCTGTTCAAGCGCGCGGTGCGCGAAACCGCCTACCGTCACAATATCTTCGCCACATTCATGGCCAAGCCGATGGAGGGCGAGCCGGGCAGCGCGATGCACATCCACCAGAGCATTGTGGACTGCGAAACCGGCGCCAACATCTTCTCGCAAGCAGACGGTAGCGCCAGCGAGCTGTTCTTCCACCACATCGGCGGCATGCAGCGCTACCTGCCGCGGGCGATGCCGATGTTCGCGCCGTACGTGAACAGCTACCGCCGTCTCAGCCGCCACACCGCGGCGCCGATCAATGTGCGCTGGGGCTACGACAATCGCACCTGCGGCATCCGCATTCCGCCCTCCAGCCCGGTGGCGCGGCGGGTGGAAAACCGCGTGCCCGGCGTCGATGTGAATCCGTATCTGGCGATGGCGGCGACGCTGGCCTGCGGTTATCTGGGCATGGTGAACCGGATCGAACCTTCCGCACCGATGAACGACAGCGCCTACAACCTGGACTACGAACTGCCGCGCAGCCTGGAAGACGCGGTGGAGCTGATGCAGGACTGCCCGGAGCTGGCGGCGATCCTGGGCGAGGAGTTCGTGCAGGCGTTCTGCGCGGTGAAGGAGAAGGAGTTCGAGACCTTCAACCGCGCCATCACCGCCTGGGAGCGCGAGCACCTGCAACTGCACG
>Ga0209211_10002079_pt1 | contig 35451 bp, 28 predicted proteins | sample RifGroA2_FD_183992 | JGI IMG/M metagenome (GOLD analysis project Ga0209211, IMG submission 183992) | Groundwater microbial communities from Rifle, Colorado, USA - Groundwater A2 (SPAdes) (version 2) | ecosystem: Environmental > Aquatic > Deep subsurface > Groundwater | place: Rifle, Colorado... | reverse complement strand
TCCGAATCGGAGATGATGCGGTATGTGAAGAGGCTGGAAAATCGCGATCTTTCCCTGATGCATTCGATGATCCCCCTGGGGTCCTGCACCATGAAGTTGAACGCGGCAGCCGAGTTGATGCCGGTGAGCTGGCGTGAGTTTGCCCATCTGCACCCGTTTGTCCCGGCGGATCAAGCACAGGGCTATCGGCAGGTGTTTCAGGAGCTGGAGGCTTGGCTCTGCTCCATCACCGGGTTTGCAGCCTGTTCCCTGCAGCCGAACTCCGGCGCGCAGGGGGAATTCACCGGTTTGCTGGTCATCCGCGCGTATCACGCTCATCAGGGCAATAAGCACCGAACCGTCGCACTCATCCCCTCCTCGGCTCATGGAACTAACCCGGCCAGCGCCGTTATGGCGGGAATGAACGTTGTGGTGGTCAAGTGCGATGAGAACGGAAATATCGATGTCGACGATCTGCGCGCAAAGGCGTCGGCCCACAAGGAGACGCTGGCGGCTTTGATGGTCACCTATCCTTCCACGCATGGCGTGTTCGAGGAAAAGATCAAGGAAATATGTTCCATCATCCATGAGAATGGCGGGCTGGTCTATATGGATGGGGCCAATATGAATGCCCAGGTCGGCCTGACAAGCCCCTCCCTCATTGGCGCCGATGTCTGTCATATCAATCTACACAAGACATTCAGCATTCCCCATGGCGGGGGTGGACCGGGGATGGGACCGATCTGCGTAACTGAACGACTGGCACCTTACCTCCCAGGACACCAGGTCGTGACCACGGGGGGCACCCAGGGTATTCATGCCGTCGCTTCCGCTCCCTGGGGGAGCCCCAGTATTTTGCTGATATCGTATGCCTACGTCCGAATGCTCGGTTCCAAAGGAGTGACCGACGCTACGAAGTATGCCATCCTGAACGCGAATTATCTGAAGTCGAAACTTGAAACGCATTACCCGGTCCTCTATCAAGGAGCGAACGGGAGGGTGGCGCACGAGTTCATTCTTAATATGAAAGAGTTCAAGCAAAAGGCCAACGTTGAGGTGGAGGATATTGCCAAACGGTTGATGGACTACGGCTTTCACGCGCCGACCGTCTCCTTTCCGGTTGCAGGCACGTTGATGATCGAGCCGACGGAGAGTGAATCGAAGGCGGAACTCGACCGATTTGCGGACGCGCTGATCGCCATCCGGAGGGAAATTCAGGAGATCATCGACGGGAAGGCCGATCCGGCCGATAACGTTCTCAAGAACGCTCCTCACACCGCTGCACACGTCACGTCGGATGAATGGCGGCATCCGTACTCGCGCACGGCGGCAGCGTTCCCTCTTCCCTCTATCAGGGCCAACAAGTTCTGGCCGTTCGTCGGAAGGATCAACAATACCTATGGCGATCGCAACATCATGTGTTCCTGCCCGCCGATCGAAGAGTACGCAGAAACGGCCTCCTGAACGGTTGAGAAGATATGACCATCGAACAGGATGATGTTCTGGAATCGATCCTCCGGTCCACACGAACGATCGCCGTGGTGGGCGCGTCGCCGAAACCGTGGCGGGATAGCGGCTCGATTGCCAAGTTCCTTCTCGAGAACGGCTACACCGTGATTCCCGTCAATCCGAACTACAAGGAAGTGCTCGACCTCCCGTGTTACGCTGACCTGCAATCCGTTCCGGGTCCGATCGATATGGTCGACATCTTTCGCAACCCGGATGAGGTGTTGCCGGTCATCGACCAGGCGATCGCGGTCGGTGCAAAGACCGTCTGGATGCAATTCGGTGTGGTGAACGAAGAAGCGGCCCGTCGCGCGGAAGCGGCGGGGTTGCAGGTCGTCATGGATCGTTGTATTGCCGTTGAGTTTCGGCGTCTAATGAGGTAAACCTTGGTGGTTCATCAAAGCTTCGATCATAGGAGTGACAACAGATCGTGGGGGCAGGGAGGTCATGATTTCCGGTTTCGTCAGGATGATGGCATTGATCGCTCTCGTGGCGTCACTCGCGTTCGGCGACGACCAAGAGGATACCGTGCTGGTGGTCAAGAACATCGTTATTTTCGGCAACGAAAAGACGAAGGAACACGTTATCCTGCGCGAGATGTCGTTAAAGGTGGGGGATAAGATCACCTCGGCGGCGCTGGAATATGACAGGAACCGGATTTACAGCCTGCAGCTTTTCAACCAGGTGGATATCAAAGTCACGGCTGAGGGTAGAGAGGCGACACTGTCCGTGCATGTGTCGGAGCGATGGTACATCTTTCCGGTCCCGATCCTTGGTTTCAAGTATCGTGACCCGGAGAAATTTTACTACGGTCTCGGGTTTGTGCATTACAATTTCCGCGGCCGGAATGAGAAACTCTTCGGCTCGTTCGCTCTCGGCTTCGACCGGTGGGTCAGCATGTCGTACCAGAACCCGAAGATCACGGATGACGATGACATTTATTTCCGGGGATACCTGTCCCTGAGCAAAGTCCAGAATCAGAATGTATCGCAAGGGAGTTACGACCAAACTGTTCATACGGGAGAGGTCTCTCTTGGCAAGCGTGTGGGCCTCCATCATACCTTTCTTGGGACGGTGGGATATCGTCGCTGGAAAGTCTCCGACCCGCAACCTGGGAGGACGGTCTCGGCGACCGGGATTGACTCGTACGTCACATTTGGTGTGGGATACACGTTCGATACGAGAAACATCCGGGAGTACGCCACCGAGGGGGTCAGCCTCTCATGGTCGATGATGAGGTATGGAGTGGGGGAAGAGGGGATCGACCTGTTTCGTACGGGGTATGATCTCCGCGGGTTCCTCCCGATCGGTTGGGCGGAGGCCACTCTGGGGGCACGAGCCTTCGGCGGCTTCACGGCCGGCGGCATCATCCCGTCGTACCTGCACTCGTATTTCGGTTATGACGAGCGGATCAGGGGGCATTTCAGAACCGTGTTGGAAGGGGAGAATATTCTGGGTCATTCGGTCGAACTGCGGATCCCGATCCTCCTGCCGCGGACGGTGACCATTTCCGAACTTCCGCTGCCCCCCCAGTTCAGCGTTCTGCGTTTCGGGATGTATGGCGGCATCTTCGCCGACGCGGGCAAAACATGGTTTCGCGCCGAGGGGATGGACGGACGCGCATGGTACTCCGGCTACGGGCTGGGGTTGCATTTCCTGTTGCCGTACAGTCTGGTGGTGCGGACGGAATATGCCATCAATCACATGAGGACCGGACAATTCGTCCTGGATTTTGGAGCATCGTTCTAAGGCATGGAGTACTTCTACGTCGATCCGTCGGATGTTCAGGGGCCGGTTCTCATCATCCGGGGGGATGAGTTCAAACACCTTGTCCGTGTGCTTCGCAAGCGGGTGGGGGATCACGTCATGGTGACCGACGGGAAAGACACACAGTTTGAAGCGGTGATTCACGCGTTGCGGGAAGGGGAAGCGGAGTGTGAAATACTCGATGTGCAACGCGGCGTGAATGAGCCGAAGATCCATGTCACGCTTGCGGTGTCGTTGCTCAAGAACCCGGCCCGAATCGATTTTCTCGTGGAGAAGGGGACCGAGTTGGGTGTTCGCGCTATTATCCCCATGGTGTGTGAGCGGACCATCCCAAGCCATGAGAAGCATGCACGCCTTGAAAAGATCGCGTTGTCGGCCATGAAACAAAGCGGCCGCTCCTATCTGCCGAACGTGTCCATGCTCTCCTCGTTTGAAGCGGTGGTGAACAACGCGGAGGAGTACGCCTTGCGGTTGATCCCGCACGAGAAGACGGAACAATCGCACTTTGTCGGGTCCGTGCTGAAGCACCATGCCCAGGCGAAGTCGGTCCTGATCATGGTCGGTCCGGAAGGGGGATTCACGGACGAAGAGCTGGCACTGGCGTCGGACCGCCGGTTCGTTCCCATTTCACTGGGGCCGCGGCGGTTGCGTACTGAAACTGCGGCGCTTTCGGCCCTCACCTGGGTGGTGGGGGGGATGTAGAGGGATGGTGGTCGTGGTCGGTCAAACGCAACCGGCGACCGGTTGCTGAACAACCATATTCATATAAAACTGCTATGAAAATTATTATTGTTGGGGCCGGGGAAGTCGGTTTCCACCTGGCAAAGATTCTTTCGCAGGAACGGCACGATATCGTCGTGATCGATAAAAGCGAGGAGCGGTTGGCGCGGGTGTCGGATGCGCTTGATGTCATGACGCTGGAGGGGAGTGGGAGCCGGGTCGGGACGCTCCAGAAAGCCGGTGCACCGGGAGCCGACATGCTCATTGCGGTGACGTCGATTGATGAAGTGAACCTCACGTCGTGTCTCCTCGCCCACAAGCTGGGGACACGGAAGAAGATCATCCGAGTCAACGACCCGGATTTCCTGTTCTCCGAGGGTCCGCTCAGTCCCCGCGACTTCGGCATCGATCTCGTGATCTATCCCGAGGGGCTTGCCGCGCAGGAGATCGTCCGTCTCATCCGGCGCTCGGCAGCGACCGATGTGCTCGAGTTTGCCGAGGGGAGGATTCAACTGATCGGCATTAAGATTGACCAGGACAGCCCGTTGATCAATAAGACGCTCCGTGACGTTGTGGCGGAGTACGATGAAGTGCCGTTTCGCGCGGTGGCGATCCATCGCGGACTCCGCACCATCATCCCGAATGCCGAGGAGATATTCCGGAAGGGGGACCAGGCCTTCGTGATCGCCAAGACGCAGTACGTGCAGGAAATGTTGAAACTTTCGGGCAAGGATACGGCGAAGCTCGAAAAGATCATCATCCTGGGGGGAGGGCGCATTGGGCAACATGTGGCCGAGGAATTGGAGGGGGAAATATCTGTCAAGCTTATCGAATCGGGCAAAGAGGAATCACTCAAGCTGGCAGATGTTTTGTCGAAGACGATGGTCATCCAGGGGGAGGGGAAGGATCTTGATCTGCTGGCCGCGGAGGGCATCATGGATATGGATGCCTACATTGCCGTGACACGGGATGAGGAGGATAATATCATCTCCTGTCTGATGGCAAAGCACCTTGGCGTCAAGAAAATCATCGCGCATGTCGAGAAGCTCGACTACATTCCCCTGGCGAACACCATCGGCATCGATGCGCTCATCAATAAAAAACTCTCGGCCGCCACGGCGATCCTGAAGTTCATCCGCAAAGGGGAAATCGTGTCCGTTGCGACGCTTCATGGTGTCGACGCGGAGGTGATCGAGATGGTGGCGCAGAAGGGTTCCAGCGTGACGAAACGCCCGTTGAAAGACCTTAAGTTCCCGGAGGGAGCGATCATCGGTTGCGTCATTCACGACGAGAGCGTCACGATCCCGATAGGGGCCACGCGCATAAGCCCACAGGATCGAGTTGTCGTTTTCACACTCCCCAAGTCGATCAAAGACGTTGAAAAATTTTTCAACTGATCCCCCATGCGGCTAAAACCCATCCTGACGGTTCTTGGCTTCCTTGTATTCGCTGTTGGGCTCGCAATGCTCACCGCGTATCCCGTTTCCCTGTACTATGAGGGGACCGACGCCTCCCCTATCCTCCTTGCCTCGGTCTGTACGATTGTTTCGGGACTCTTGCTCTGGTTTCTGTTTCGCAACCGGGAAGCGAATGAACTGCGGGTGCGCGAAGGATTTGCGATCGTCACCTTTGGCTGGATCATCGTCCCGCTCTTCGGAAGTCTGCCGTATCTCTTTTCAGGAGCCATCCCCTCCTTTACAGATGCCTACTATGAGACTGTCTCCGGGTTTACCACCACGGGGGCGTCCATCCTCAGGGATGTCGAAATATTGCCAAAGGGGCTGCTCTATTGGCGTTCCATGACCCACTGGCTCGGAGGTATGGGGATTATCGTCCTTTCGCTGGCCATCCTCCCCCTGTTGGGTATCGGCGGGATGCAGTTGTTCAAAGCGGAGGTCGCGGGACCGACGAAGGACAAACTCACGCCCCGGGTGGCCGAGACGGCTCGACTGCTCTGGGGACTTTACGTCCTCCTCACCGTCGTCCAGGTGGGTTTATTGGTGTTTGGGGAGATGCCCCTGTTCGACGCCGTCTGCCACTCGTTTGCAACGATCTCAACCGGCGGTTTTTCCACGAAGAATGCAAGCATTGCCTATTATAACTCGGTCTATATCGACGGTGTCATGATGGTCTTCATGTTCCTGGGAGGCACAAACTTCGCTCTTCATTTTGGCGCGCTGAGGGGAAGGGTGGGTGCATATTTCCGGGATGCTGAATTGAACTTCTTCCTTATCAGTTTCGGTATTGCTGTCATCGTCATCACCGCTGTCATAGGAGAATCGTCATTTGGAGGGGACTATCTTAAGGCATTTCGTTATGCGGCGTTTAACATTATCTCGGTCATGACCTGTACCGGGTTTGCCACGGCCGATTTTGCCATGTGGGCCCCTCTCGCGCAGGTGGTCTTGTTGTTCCTGATGTTTCCCGGTGCGTGTGCCGGATCCACGGGGGGAGGAATGAAAAATATTCGTGTGCTCCTCTTGTTGAAAACGGCCGCGAACGAGCTCAAAAAAATCGCACATCCCAAGGTGGTCTCAAGTGTGCGGTACGGGGAGAGAACGGTGGACCCGGAAATCCTTTTCACCATCGCGGGGTTCATCATTCTCTACCTGATCACCTTTGCAACCTCCACCATTATCCTGACGGCTACCGGGCTTGATATTGTGACCTCCATGAGCGCCATCGCCAGCGCCATGGCGAACATCGGACCGGGATTGGGAACGGTGGGTCCCGTCGCCAACTTTGCCCATCTTTCCGATCTGGCAAAATGGGTGTTGGATATTTGCATGCTGCTCGGCCGTTTGGAGATCTATACCGTCTTTGTTCTCTTCAGCGCGACGTTTTGGAAAAGGTGAAAAGGCTTCGCCTAGCCCTGAGCGGAGAGGATGTTGAAGAAGAGTGGGGGGGAGGATGAGATGCACAAGGGGTGCTCGGACCGTCCGTTCACATCAGAGACTTGTTGACAAAAACCAGCGTTTCCATCACCCCCGCCTCGACCCGTTGAGCGATTCCCTTCATCTGTCCAGCAGTCTCCTGCACGAAGGCCTCCTCCTTCAGTGAACTTAGATTAATTCGGACGTTGAGGGCTGCTCCGGAACACGCCGTCTGCAGCATGAGCGCGGCAACGCCCGCATCGGAGGCTGAGTTCTTATTTCCCTTTTCCGCGACGATCTTCGCAAGGGCGATGGCCTCATCCGTCAGTCTCATCAGGTTCAGCGGCACAAGCGTTGCTTTTTTCGTCGCAGCCTGAATGGCGGCCGTCCGGCGCTCCTGTTCCTCCAGGGTTTCCTTCGGCAGGCCGAACGCCGCCATCACCTCCTTGAAGACTTCCGTATCTTCATCCACCAATCTTGCCATCCCGGCACGGAGCCGTTCGGACTGTTGCAGAACTGATTCCATCTCTGCCTGCACATCCGCATATTTCTTCTTCCCGATTGTCAGCCTGCACACCATCGAGACAAGTCCTGCCCCAACCGCGCCGGCCAGGGCAGATGCGCTTCCACCGCCTGGGGCAGGAGAGTTGGAGGCAAGTTCGTCCAGGAATTCATGAACGGTTTTTTCAGTAAGCATGGTATTGTTCTCTCATATTCTCATGGCTAAAGCCCACACTCGGCTTGTTTCGTTATTCCCCGACCTGAAGGCTTCGCCGTGAGCGACTCGACCGAGCTCGTCGAAGTCTCGTCGAGGTCTCAGCCGAACGGTCGGGGTTAAATCATGTACTCGATGATCTTTCTCGTTGGCTCGAACGGTTCAAGCTGGCTGAGTCCCAGGCGCTTGATGGCAAGGGAGACAAGCTCGTCATCGGAATGCGGCTTGGCGGTCTTTGCTTTTGCTGCGTAATGGACCCCCGCCATACGGAGGGCGGCGAGCGGAGTCAACCCAACGATCTCGCTCCCGGTCGCGTCGACGCCCAGCAATTTTGCCTGCTTCTTCACCTCCTCAAACGCCGTGTGAGGGGGGGTTACCTCAAAATCGGTCAGGTTGATGGAGACCTGTGCGATGTTGAAGCGTTTTAAAAAAACTCCCATGGCTTTCACCTCTTTCAAGGTGCCGGGGATTTTGACCGATTCGCCATGCGCATCCTTGATGACGGCGCCGGTCGCGTCTTTCTTGACCCTGCCGCTCTCCCGGATCCTGAGTGCGATCTCCTGGGCGATGGCGGAATCAGCAGTATTTAGGTTGACGTTGTAGGCGATAAGGAACTTCCGTGCACCGGTGACCGTCGCACCGGATTTTGGGTTGAACGACGGCGTTCCATAATCGGGTTTCCATCGCGGGTCCTTCAGTTTTTCAGCCAATCCTTCATACTCCCCCTTCCGGATGGCCGCCAGGTTTTTACGGTCCGGACTTGCCGCCGCCGCTTCATAAAGGTACAGGGGGATGTTGAAATCGCGCGAGACTCTCTCCCCGTACTCATGCGCGAGGCGGACGCAATCCTCCATCGTCACGCCTGAGATCGGGACGAACGGGACAACATCCACGGCTCCGAGCCTCGGATGCTCCCCCTTATGAGTCCTCATGTCGATCCGTTGGGCGGCTACCCGGGTGGACCGGTAGGCCGCCTCACCAACAGCCTTCGGCTCACCCACAAACGTCACGACGCTCCGGTTGTAATCCTTGTCCGGTTCGATGCCGAGGAGTTTCACGCCCGGAACGTTCCTGATGCTTTCCGCCAGGGCGTCGATGGTCTCCTGGTTTTTTCCTTCGCTGAAGTTCGGAACACATTCAACGATTCGTTTCATGCCGAGGTCCCTGATTTCATTTGTGCTTTCGTGGAAAAGGATGAGAACCGGTCTCAAAAACAAGAAACAACCTCATTGCGAGCGTTGTTTGCGAAGCAATCTATACCGAGCTGGCTTTCCCGCGCTGTTCAGATTGCTTCGTCGCAGCTAAGAAACAGGATTCCAAGCAGACATTTGCTGTCGCAACTGTTGTAATAAGCCTCCGGCTTCGGAATGACTCGTAACAGGTTTTTGAGATGGCTTCTAACCACAACGGTCACGATTGAAGGCCCCCGACCCTTGTAAGGAGCAACATCCCCCTCATCGCCCCCTTTTTACGTGTAGCGCAGCTCCCAAAGGGTAGCACGCTTCGCGTGCTTTAGTAGTAGGCCTCCGGCTGTGAACTTCGTGGATTGTTTTTCTTTTTGAACCGGCTTATGGAAATTCGAGAAGAACACCCCGCTTGATGACTTTGGCGACATGGTTCACGCCAAAATGATACGCCAGGAACCGGTAGTTCGGGATGTCGTACAACATGAGATCGGCCTGCTTTCCCACCTCGATGCTTCCCAGGGTGTCTGATACACCGAGGGCGGCCGCACCGTTCAACGTTGTAGCGACAACCGCCTCTTCCGGTGTCATCCCCATCTGTGTGCAGGCAATGGTCATCATGAGGGGCATCGAAAACGCCATACAAGAGCCGGGATTGAAGTCGGAGGCGATAGCCACGGGGATGCCGGCATCGATCAGCCGGCGTGCCGGGGCATAAGGATTGCGCAGGAAGAAGGAGACACCCGGGAGCAGAACGGCCACCGTGTTTCCCTTCTGCAGGGATTGAAGTCCGGCCTCGTCCACATGTTCAAGATGATCGACGGAGACGGCCTGCAAGGCCGCTGCGACCGGTGTCCCGCCGATGGATTTGAATTCATCCGCATGCAATTTCGGCTTCAGTCCAAGGGCCAGCCCCTTTTCGAGAATGTGGGCCGCCTCCTGTGCGGTGAAGTAGTTCTCCTCGCAAAAGACGTCGCAAAAGCGGGCAAGCTTTCTTTTGGCGATATAGGGGAGCATCCTTTCACAGAGCAAGTCGATGTAGGCTTGGCGGTTATGGACAAACTCCGGCGGGAGGGCGTGGGCGCCGAGGAAGGTCGGCATGATCGTCATGAAATGCTCTTCCGCAAGCTCGTTGATCGCTTCGAGCATTTTGATTTCCGAATCTTCATCCAACCCGTATCCCGATTTGATCTCTACGGTGGTCGTGCCGTGCTTCATCATCGCGTCGAGGCGCTTCGAGGCAAGCTTCTTCAGCTCCTTTTTCGATGCGCTGCGCGTCGCTTTGACGGTGCTGAGGATGCCTCCTCCTCCGGCAGCAATCTCCTTGTATGTCTTTCCTTTGGCTCGCATCGCAAACTCGTTCTCCCGGCTCCCCGCGAAAACCATATGGGTATGGGAGTCGACGAACCCGGGAAGGGCTACATACGTTGAAGCGTCGAGAACGGTGGCGTCGTCCCCGAGCGATTGGTCGAACGATGCCGCCGGTCCGATAGCGCTGATCGTATCCCCCTCAATGAGCACAGAGACACGCTCGAGGATGCCCGGATCGCGCATCTCCTTTCCTGCCAAAAAAGGCTTGCCGTCCGAGCGGACGGTCACCAACTGCCTGATATTGCGGAGGAGAAGTTGCATGGGGCGTCCGGGTTACCCTTTCCGTGCTTCAAGAAAGAAGTAGGCTCCCTCCGAGAGGCGAAGCTGGAGGAGCATATTGTCCGCCGACTTGAGCGATCGCGCGACGGAGTATCTGACCGCCCTGGGAAGCCGGACTTTTGGAGCAAGATAATAAAAGAATGGGGCAAACCCCTGTTGCTCGATCACGGTGAACCGTTTTTTGATGGAGTCGACCATGGACTGTTGCGAGATCTCTTCAAAAGGCGAATCGGGGTGGAGGAGTGAGGAAGCTCCTCCTTCAAGAGCGTTTCGCTTCGATTTCTCACTTGCAAAAAACGCCGGGAGCCGATGACGCAGATTCCATTTTGCCCGGTAGGGTTGATAGGTCGGGAGTGCTGCATAGAGGAGGGCGGCAAGAATCTTGCGAATCGGTCCCATCCCGACGAAATCCATCACCATGAACAAGCACCCCGGTTTCAGGGCTTTCCCGACTTCCTCGCACAGGCGATCGATGTTCAGGATATGGTGGAGAGCGTCATGGGCGACAACGCAGTCGAACGCTTCGGAGGGAAACGACGCTACGTTCAGATCGTCGACGACGAACGTTATGTGCGACCCCAATCCGGATGCGTGGGCAGCCTCGGTTGCCCGTTGAATCCTCTCAGGGCTCACATCGATGGCTGTCACCTTCATTCCACGCTGCGCCAGTTCCATGGCGAGTTTTCCCTCACCGCACCCGAGTTCGAGAACGGTATTCCCCTGGGCGGCGATCCGGTTGATGAAGGCCCGGTACTCGACTCCGAAGAAGATCTCGTACAATTCCGGATCATGCCAAAGCTGAGGGTTGGAGGGGTCGGGGCGTACTTCCCCCCAGTGACGGGCCTCCCTGGCGATAAGTTCCTGGTATCGTTGATGCTCGGGCACACGGGTTGCTGATTAATCAGGGAATGGACGATGTGTTGGGAAAAGAAACGAAGAAGTGTCCCGAGAATCAAGGAACGGATTCGTTCGAAGAATCGTCGGTCGGTCGTCGTTCAAACCCGGGACAGGCAAGCACCGGCAGCCGCGGGTATTTTGCAAATCGGTCGTCAGTTTTCGAGCGGTTGCAGAGGATGAACGTGCTTCCCTTTGCCGTCGTGATGCGTGCGGCATGGCGGCAATGTTCGCACAGGCCCATGGCGGGGTGGAAAGGCTGTGAGGGCATTTATGACCGGGGAGCGTTAAACCTTGATGGTTTCCTCTTCTGGACGTGCAGGAGATGGTGCGGAAGCAAGCTTGCATAGATCGTTTGGTTGATCGGCGTTGGAACACCGGCCTCGCGGCCGTAGCGGACAATCGCTCCCACCAGCTCCTCCACCTCCATCGGCTTTTGCTGGACCAGGTCGTAATACATCGAGGTCCGGGCGGTGGTTGCACGGTTCTTCAGGGTCTCAAACTGTTGTTCGACAAACCCTTTCGGCAGGGTGATCCCTTTTGCGCGGGCGACCGCTTCCGCTTCCTTCATCGCCAGGTAAAAAACCTCCCTGCTTTCATCGACGGCCATGATGTCTGCCAGAGCGAGATGACTCAGCGTGTTGAATCCGCCGCCGGCAGCGATGAAGATGAATTTTTTCCATAACTCGGTCAGCATATCGTTCGTCAGGGTCGCTTCAATGCCAGCGTTCTTCATCACTTTCTCAATCTCCTGTGCCCTGCCTGAGGGCTCTCCCTCCAGCGGTCCGAACACGATTTTCCTCGGTCCGCCCCACTCGGTTACTTTCCCGGGGGCGGTGATGTTGGAAAAAATGTACGCCACACCGCCGTAGACAATGGCCTGGGGGATACAGCGTTTGATCTTCGCCTCGTTCTCGACGCCGTTCTGCAAACTGATCACGATCGAATCGCTTGAAAGGATGGGGGCGAGCTGCTTCGCAGCGGATTCCGTGTCGTAGGCTTTCACGCAAAACAGAACGACGTCCGGCGAGGGGACCTTGGCTGGATTGTCGGTCATCGTTCCTGCCTTGACGCGGAACGATCCGTCGGAAGCATGAACGAAGAGTCCTTTCTTCTTCATGGCTGCCAGGTGCTTGCCGCGTGCGACGAACCAGACCTCCTCGCCTGCTTTTGCAAGCTTTCCCCCGAAATACGCACCAACGCCCCCGGCACCGAAGACAAGAAACCTCATCGAACCTGCCGCTCCTTTCGTTGCATCATGGGCGGTTTAAATCCTTTTTTAATCGCTGCTGGATGCCGGCAACCGCTTGTCGAAGGAACTCGAGTTCCCGTTCGAATTGATCGCGGATGAGACCGAGGGTCTCCACCGATCCTGATTTTGCATCGTTCTCGATGGTTTCGCAGAGGGCTCCAAAGCTCGTTGCGCCGATGTTGAGGGAGCTGCCTTTCAAGGAATGTGCCGCGTAGTGGAGTTTCTTTGCATCCTTCTCGGTATACGCTTGAAGGAGCATCGCTGCATGGGTATCCATGGCCGGGATGTACGTTTCAAGCAATTCAACAAAGAACGCCGGGTTGTTCTCCAGTCCGAGCTGCCGGAGGCGCTCGAGTACGCTCTCTTCAAGCGTTGCGGGCATCGGGGTGTCCGGAGGTGCCGGCTCTGTCTTCACCCCGGCTCCGGTCGAGATGCGGAGGAGGATTTCCCGAAGCTGGTCCGGACGGATTGGTTTGGTAAGATAGCCGTCCATCCCGGCTTCGAAGCATTTGTCCATGCTTTCTTCCTTCGCCCCGGCTGTGAGTGCAATGATTTCAGGGCGGTTGTTTTTGTTCCAGCGTTGGACAATGCGCCGGGTGGCCTCCAATCCATCCATCTGAGGCATCTGCACATCCATAAACAACACATCAAACCGTGTTCGCTCAACAGCGTTGATCGCTTCGAGTCCGTTTGAGACAACCTCGGCCTCGTACCCGAGCCGCTTCAACACGTGGCGCATTAATTGCTGATTGACGTCATTGTCCTCGGCAACAAGAATTTTGAGGAACGATGTTTGCCCCGACGATTTCATCGGGCGTTGTTCTGTTGAGGCTTCATCATGGAAGGGCCCTGTTACTGTAACAGCATCGGAACACGGACGCCCCACCGGCGGGCGTTGTCAATTGCCTGTTCGTACCCCGCATCGGCGTGTCGGAGGACGCCCATACCCGGATCATAGGTTAAGACCCGCTCCAGGCGTGCTTCCGCTTCAGGCGTTCCATCACACACAACCACCATCCCGGCATGAATCGAGAGCCCGATCCCCACACCCCCTCCGTGATGGAGGCTGACCCAGCTTGCTCCTCCCGCGGTGTTCAGCATGGCATTCAGGATAGGCCAGTCGGCGATGGCATCGCTTCCGTCTTTCATCTTTTCGGTCTCGCGGTTGGGAGAGGCGACGCTCCCGCAATCCAGATGATCCCGGCCTATCACGATCGGCGCCTTGACCTCTCGTTTCGCGACGAGCCTATTAAAGATTTTTCCCATTCGGGCCCGTTCGCCATACCCCAGCCAGCAGATCCTTGCGGGAAGACCCTGGAACGCGACCTCACGCTGAGCTTTCTCGATCCAGTTGCACAGCGGCTTGTTCTCCGGAAAAGTCTCCATCACCGCGCGATCAGTGCGGTGGATATCCTCCGGGTCACCCGAAAGCGCAACCCAGCGAAAGGGCCCCTTTCCATCGCAGAATAATGGGCGAATATACTCCGGCACGAATCCGGGTATGTCGAACGCGCGCTTGACGCCGTTGGCTTGCGCCTCGCCCCGGATGTTATTGCCGTAGTCGAATACCACGGCCCCCTTGGTGCGAAGTTTGAGCAGGGCTTTGACGTGGTCCACGATCGAAGCCTTGGCAAGTTCGGAATATCGTTTTGGGTTTTTCTTCCTCAGCGCGAGCGCCTTGGCGTACGGCATGCCAGCCGGAACATAGCCGTTCAATGTGTCATGGGCCGACGTCTGATCCGTTACGATGTCCGGGAGGAACCTCCCCGCGGCGATCTTCGGAACGATCTCTGCCGCATTTCCCAGGAGCCCAACCGACAGGGGTTGTTTTTTACTCACGGCCGTTTTGACCTGCGCCAGGGCGTCGTCCAGGCTTTCGGTCATCGTATCGAGATAGCGGGTTTTGAGCCTGCGTTGCAGGCGCTCGGGATCGACTTCGATTGCGAGGCATACAGCCCCGTTCATCGTCGCTGCGAGCGGTTGGGCGCCCCCCATGCCGCCGAGCCCCGCGGTCAGGAGAAACCGCCCGGCCAGCGAGCCGCCGAAGTGCTGTGCCGCGCATGCCGCGAACGTCTCGTAGGTTCCCTGCAGAATTCCCTGGGTGCCGATGTAGATCCAGCTCCCGGCGGTCATTTGTCCGTACATCGTCAGGCCGAGACCTTCCAGGCGCCGGAACTCATCCCACGTCGCCCAATGCGGTACAAGCATAGAGTTGCTGATGAGGACGCGCGGGGCGTTGGGATGGGTTCGGAAAACACCGACCGGTTTGCCGGATTGGACGAGAAGCGTTTCGTCACCCTCCAGTTGACGGAGGCTCCGGACTATCGCGTCATAACACTCCCACGACCGCGCGGCCTTTCCCGTGCCGCCGTACACAATCAGGTCCTGCGGTCGTTCGGCCACCTCGGGATCGAGATTGTTCATGAGCATCCGAAGCGCGGCCTCCTGCAGCCAGCCTTTACAGGAGAGCGTTGTTCCGCGCGGTGCGCGTACGGTTCGGGATGAAGATCCATGGTTTCGCATGTGTACCTCGTTCAGAAACCGCAATTCTCCAACGGACGGGATCCGGTGAATTCCGTGCCGGTCAGGTTATCGCGCCTTGTACGCGACGGCTGCTATTTCCACTTTCGCCATACGCGGCAGGTTGGAGACCTCGACGGTTGCCCGGGTGGGATACGCCCCCTCGGTAAAATAGCCGCCGTACAACAGGTTCATCTTCGGGAAATCGTTGATGTCCTTGAGATAGACCGTGCACTGCACCACATGGCTTGAGTCGTACCCGGCCTTCCGGAGAATGGACATCAGGTTCTCCAGGGATTGGCGCGTCTGGCTTTCGACATCATCCCCCGCCATCTCGCCCGTTTCCGGGCTCAAACCGATCTGGCCCGACACGAAGAGGAAGTCCCCGGCCTGCACCGCCGGACTGTAGGGGCCGATCACCTGCGCGTCCGTGATGAAGGAGCGTGTTGAGCTTTTCGCCAGTTCCTCCTGAACCACCCTCCGGATATCATCGTCCGACTTGCCGCAGCCGATCAGAAGGAATGCCAGTGTCAGAAGGAATGATTGTGTCTTCAGCATGGTCATGGTGTTCTCCTTGAACGTTATTCCCGATCCGCGCTCATCCCAGTTTATAGCCGATCTTGCGCAGGAATTCCTTCCTCGTCCGGATATCGGCCTCGGTTTCAATCCCCTTTGTTTTCATGCCGTCGATCACCCCCATAATTCCACGCCCCTGGCCCGTTTCTGCGACGATCACCTCGATGGGGTTCGCCGTGGCACAATAAATATGGCAAACTTCGGGGATGGCCTTGATCGTATTGAGGATGTTGACCGGGAAGCCGTTTTCCATGAAGAGGAGGAAGCAATGGCCGCACGAAAGGGCGAGCGCATTTTTCTTCGCGAGTTCTATAAGGGCGTCGTCGTTGCCTGTCCAACGCACGAGTGCCGGGCCTGAGGATTCGCAGAACCCCAATCCAAACTTCATCTGCGGTGCTGTTTGCACGATGGCCTCGTGGATATCCTCCACGGTCTTGATAAAGTGGGACTGTCCTAGGATCAGGTTGGTCGCTTCAGGTTTATCGATTGGCACCGTTTGAAATTCCATTGTTGGCTCCATGGAGGGGACATTATGTTCTGTGAGTTTTCATAAGTTCGTACGCCACGATCCATCGCAGGGCCCCGCTGCCCCGTCCCACCGGGTGGGCTGAGTGGATGCAGGCGAGGCTGCTTTTGCGCATTTCCACCTTGGCGTCATCATTGCCGGCAATGAGGTGCGAGATCGCCGTGCTCATAAACGGCTCGTGCCCCGCAAGCAACACGCTCTGTGCCCGCAACCGGTTCAACTCCTTGAAAATCTGCATGGGGTTGCTCATCGGTGCAAGGAACTCTGAAACGGTCCGCTGTGCCCCGGGGAAGTGTTCATGGAGGGCTTCCGCGGTTTGTTGGGCGCGCAGGAGCGGGCTGGAAATAATTTCGTCGAGGGAGGGTTGTACTGAACGCAGAAATCGCGCGGTGGTCGTGACTTGTTCCCTGCCGAGGTCGCTTAACGGTCGTTCGTCGTCGTGGAGAGTGGAACTGTCAAGCGCATCGCCGTGGCGGAGAAGAAAGAGGAGCATACCGTATCGCAAGGGTCAAGATTGGTGCATCGCATCACGCCTTCGGAAGGAGGGGCTGAATGCCCCGCCGGATCGGGCACGAGGTCTCACTCTTTTGAAAGGTTGTACTGCTGGATTTTCGTATAGAGCGTCTTCAGGCTGATCCCGAGGATCTTTGCCGCCGTGTTCTTGTTCCAGCTTACCGTTGTGAGCACACCATGGATGTGCGCCTTCTCGATCTCCAGCATGGAGACGGCGCTTCCCAGGCGGGGCCCCTCACCGGGGGCATCGGTATAGGATTCGTACATCGAGCGTGTTCCGATCGGCAGCGCGATATCGTCCACCTGAATGACCTCGTCCCGGGCAAGGATCGCGGCCCGTTCGATCACATTTTCCAGTTCACGGACATTCCCCGGCCAATCATACTTCTTCAATAGCTCCATGGCCCTTGGTTCCACCTGCTTCGCGGTACGGGCGCGAAAACGATTGAGGAGAAAATGATTGACGAGCAGGGGAATATCCTCTTTGCGCTCCCGCAGGGGAGGAATCTGGAGGGTGATGACGTTCAGGCGGTACAACAAATCTTCGCGAAACTTACCCGTGCTCACCTCACGCCGGAGATCCTTGTTGGTGGCCGAGATCAGGCGAACATCCGATTTCAGGTTCTTGTTGCTCCCCACCCTGCGATATTCTCCTGTTTGAAGAAACCGAAGCAACTTCGGCTGCATCATAATGCTGATCTCTCCCACTTCGTCCAGGAACAGGGTCCCGTTGTTGGCAATCTCCACGAACCCCTGCTTGGTCGAAGTCGCATCGGTGAAAGCCCCTTTTTCATGCCCGAACAATTCACTCTCAATCAGGGTCTCCGGAATGGAGGCGCAGTTGAGCGCCATGAACGGCTGGTCCTTGCGGAGGCTGTTCTGATGAAGGAAGCTTGCGATCAGTTCCTTCCCGGTGCCGCTGGGACCCTGGATGAGGACCGTCGAATCGGTGGGGGCGACGCGGGCAGCGAGTCCCAGCACCTCGAGAAGCGACTTGCTTTGACCCACGATATGGGGGGAGAGTGCGTGCCGGGCAAGCTCGGACTTGAGGGCTTTGTTTTGAATCACAAGCCGCTTGCGTTCCAGCGCGCGGTCGATAACGGCGAGTAGTTCATTGGCCGCATACGGCTTGGTGATGTAGTGAAAGGCCCCCAGCTGCATGCATTCCACCGCCAGCTTCACGTCGTTCACCCCGGTGAGCATGATGACTTGCGTGTCGAAATACTGGTCCTTAATAAATTTCAAGACCTCAAGGCCATCCACCCGGGGCATTCTGAGATCGAGCAGGACAAGGTCAAACGGGAGGGTTTGAAGGATATTGATCGCTGCGACGCCATCCGATGCGGTGTTGACGTAGTACCCTTCATGCTGGAGAACCGTGGTCAGGAGATCAAGGAACGATTCTTCGTCGTCAACGGCGAGAATGGAGATCGGTTGCTTTGCCATGGGTGCCGCAGTTGATTGAGTTAGCGGATGGGAAGGGCGAAGGAGAAAGTCGCCCCCTTGTTCGGTTCGGATTCCACCCAAATCTTCCCGTTGTGGGCTTCGATGATGCGCTGGCAGATCACCAGCCCCAGGCTCGTTGTTTTCTTTCCGTTCCCCCCCTCCACCACGTTCCGATAGCGGTCGAAAATAAGCGGCAGTTCTTCGGCGGGAATCCCCGGACCGCTGTTGAACACGGAGGTCATGATGAAGTCCATCGGCTGCTGCCCCTCCTCCATCACCATGGCAACCGGTTTTACCTGCACTACCACGGCGCCCTGTTGGGGGGTATATTTTACGGCATTGCTTAAAAAGTTCTGGACCACCTGTTCGATCTTCTGAGAGTCAAATTCGATCGGCGGAAGATCGGTATCGCAATGGACATCGAGCGTGATCTTGTTGGATTGAAAAGGGACGCGGAACTCGCCGGTGACCCGGTTCACACCGTCTGCGATGTTGGCAATGCCTTTATTCAACCGGACTCGGCCCCCTTCGAGCTTCGTCAGGTCCATCATGTCGTTCAGAAGGCCGATTACCTTGTCGATGGAGTTGCTCATATAGCCGAGCAACTCTTTCTGATGGTCGCCCACCGGGCCGGCCATTCCTTTGACGAGGTAGCCGATGCTTTGCTTCAGTCCGGCGATGGGATTGTGGAGGTCGTAGAGCAGGCGTGCCGTGTGTTCGGACTGAAGCTGGCGGATCCGTTCCTCGGCATCCCGTTTTTTGATCAGGGAGCGGAGCTGGGGCACCAGTTGGTCCATATCGACCGGCTTGGTAAGGTATTCCTTCGACCCGAGCTTCATCGCCTCTACCGCCATGCTCACATCGCTCATCCCGGTCATCATCACCACTTCCGTGGTGGGGGAGTTCTTTTTAATGAAACGCAAGACTTCAAGCCCGTTGGCACCGGGCATTTTGATATCGAGCAGGGCGATATCGAAATCGCTGGTTTGGACTATCTTGATCGCATCGAGCCCGTTGGAGGCCTCCTGGACATCGAACCCTTCATCACCGAGCCACGCGGCTATGGTCATCCGAAGAGGATCTTCGTCATCTGCCACGAGAATCTTAATCTTTTCCTGGTCCATGGTGAACGGTGCGTTGGTCGGAGTGTTCGGGGACCTGCGCCGAAAATCGGAATCACTGCTGCGGCGGGTCGCACCAACGCGCACAGCAAGGGAGGTATTTCGATTCGGAGGGGAATCCCGCGAAGAAAAACGGCCTGAATTGTTGGTGATTATAACGAGATTCGTCCCAAAAGTCAATCTCTTTCTCCCTCCGGGTTCTGTTGAATTTCAAGGAAGCCTCTGCTACATTGACCCCGAATATCCCACGATTACTCCAGTCTCTTTCTCATCGTATGAAGACCTTCTCTCTTGACGGTAACTCACTCACGGTTCAAGCAGTGCATGAAATTGCATATGGGGACCGCGCTATTATGCTCCCGCCTGCCGCCAGAAGGCAGGTGCGTGAGGCCCGCGCGTTGATCGAGTCATGGATCGACGGCAGGGAGACGGTCTACGGTGTTACGACCGGTTTTGGCGAATTCAGCAATGTCAGGATCAGCCGGGAAAACATCGAACTGCTTCAGGAGAACCTGATCATGAGCCACGCGGCGGGCGCGGGAGAATTCCTGCCCCCCGAGATCGTCCGCGCCATGATGGTCCTGCGGATCAACGCGCTGGCGAAGGGATTCTCCGGGGTGAGGCTCGAGACGCTCCAACTGTTGGTCGACATGGTGAACAAGCGGATTATGCCGGCCATACCATCGCAAGGGTCGGTTGGTGCGAGCGGTGACCTGGTGCAACTGGCTCACATGGTACTCAGTATGATGGGCCGCGGCCGCGTGTTGCGCGGGACGGCGGGAGACGTTGTCGCCTCCTCTCTCGTGCTGAAGAAGCATGGCTTGAAACCCGTCCGGCTGACGGCAAAGGAGGGGCTCGCTCTGATTAACGGGACCCAGATGATGACCGCATTTGCGGCACTTGCCGTCCACCAGGCTGTGGAATTGTGCAAGGTGGCGGATATTGCCGCTGCGATCACCGTCGAGGCTCTGCGCGGAAGTGATACCCAGTTCGACGAGCGGATCCACCGGCTCCGTCCCTACAAGGGGCAGCTTGCCGTGGCGAAGAACATGCGGCGCATGATGAAGGGGAGTGAGATCCGCGAATCCCATCGCTTTGATGATCCGCGCGTGCAGGATGCCTATTCCATTCGCTGTATCCCGCAGGTTCACGGCGCCTCGCGCGATGCCGTCGACTATGTGCATGGCATCGTGAGCATTGAAATCAATTCGGCCAACGATAATCCGTTGATCATTCCCAAGGACCGGGTGCATCTTGAAGGGGGCAACTTCCATGGGCAGCCGATTGCCCTGGCAATGGATTTTCTCGCGATCGCCCTGGCCGAGCTTGCCAACATCTCCGAGCGGCGTATCGAGCGGTTGGTCAACGGGTCGCTCAGCGGTCTTCCCCGGTTCCTGACGACCAACGGCGGGTTGAACTCCGGCCTGATGATCGCCCAGTACACGGCGGCGTCGATCGTTTCGGAAAACAAAGTCCTGTGCCATCCGGGGAGCGTCGACTCGATCCCCACGTCGGCCAACCAGGAGGACCATAACAGCATGGGTTCCATCAGCGCACAAAAGGGGTGGAAGGTCCTCAAGAACGCCCAAACCGTTCTGGCGATTGAACTCCTCTGTGCCTGCCAGGGGCTGGATTTTACGCGTCGGCTGAAAGGTCGGAAACCGATGAAGGCAGGGAAGGGGGTCGAAGCGGCCTACGCCTTCGTCCGCAAACACATCCGTCATCTCCAGGAGGACCGGGTTCTGTACGATGATATTCAGAGGGCGCTGGGGTTGGTGGAGGGTCGAGAGCTTCTCGAGGATGTTCAAGCAAGGATCGGGACCCTCAATTAACGCACAACAGCTCACAACGATTCCGGGTCGCTTCGATCCCAACAAAGAAAGAACGGCATGAAACTGACGAAAGAATCCCTGCGTCCCCTTCCCAAAGTTCTCCTCCATGATCACCTCGACGGTGGCGTGCGTCCGCAAACCGTCATCGACCTGGCGAAAGAGACCGGGTATAAAAAGTTACCGACAACGAACCCGAAGGAACTCGCTGCGTGGTTCCACCGGGGTGCCACGCGGGGAAGCCTTCCCCTCTTTCTTGAAGGATTTGAACATACGTGCGGCGTCATGGAAACGGAAGAGGCGCTGGAACGGGTGGCGCATGAGACGATGGAGGATATGAAGAAGGATGGGGTGGTCTACCTTGAAACGCGTTTCGCCCCGGTCTTTCACACCGGGAAAGGGCTGCATCTGGAAAGGATCGTCCAGGCCGTGCTCCATGGCCTGGAACGGGGAAAGAAGGATTTTGGGGTTCAGTTCGGACTGATCCTCTGCGCGATGCGGCATATGAAGCCGGCGATCTCCCAGGAAATTGCGGAACTGGCGGTCGATTTTCGCAATAAGGGTGTTGTTGGCTTCGATCTTGCGGGGGAGGAAGGGGGCTATCCGCCCAAGAAGCATGTCGACGCCTTTCATTATATTCAGCGCGAGAACTTCAACATCACGATCCATGCGGGAGAGGCGTTTGGCAAGGAATCGATCTGGCAGGCGATCCAGTGGTGCGGCGCACACAGGGTCGGCCATGCGACACGGCTGATCGAAGATATGAAAGTCAAGGACGGCATCGTTCTGAATATGGGGACCCTTGCCCAATACGTCCTGGACAAGCGCATACCCCTGGAGATCTGTCTTACCAGCAACCTGCATACCGGAGCCGTGAAAGATTTGAAGGACCACCCCTTCGGCATCTTCCATCGCTACAAGTTCCGGTTGACCCTGAACACCGACGATCGTTTGATGAGCAATATCACGCTCACGGACGAGTACCACACCGCCGCCGAGGTCTTTGACCTGACTCTGGATGACCTGGAAAAACTGACGATCAACGCCATGAAGAGCGCATTCCTGCCGTACAAGAAGCGGATCGCGTTAATCTATGATGTGATCAAGCCGGGATATGCCCAAGCCCGGAAGAAGGTCAAGCGTTAGCCACGGAACGAGGACAGGAGGAAGAACGCCATGAACCACCATCATATCCATTGGTTGGGACACTCATCCTTCCGGATCGAAGACGGTGCGACGCAACTGTACATCGATCCATGGAAGCTCGGGGGAACCCTTCCCGCCGCAGATCTCATTTTCCTCACCCATGCCCACTATGACCATTTCTCCATTGAGGACATCGTGAGGATTAAAAAAGACACCACGGTGTTCTTCGCCCCGAAGGATATCGCCTATCAATTAAAGGGAACCGTGATCGCGGTGAGCCCCGGAGAGTTATACAATGTCAGCGAGCTGAAGGTGAAAACCGTCCACGCCTATAACATCGGCAAGAAGTTCCACCCGAAGCAGAACAACTGGGTGGGATACGTCATCGCGCTTTCCACCGGACAGCGGATCTATCACAGCGGCGACACGGACTTTACGCCGGAGATGCGGAGCGTGGTAACGGAGTTTGCCTTGCTCCCGTGCGGCGGGACCTACACGATGACCGGCAAGGAAGCGGGTGAGGCCGCGAACGTTTTCAAGCCGCAGGCAGTCATCCCCATGCATTGGGGGGACATCGTGGGAACCAAAGCCGATGCGGAAGAGTTGCAGAAGATATTCCAGGGAGAGACCATCATCAAAATGCCGGAGAAGGGATGAGAGAATGGAGGGGATGGTTCGTGGCGCTGCTTCCGCTGCTCGCCGCCTGCAGCAGCACCCACCCGTACCTGGTGACCACGGAAAACTGCTTCTGCGAAGAGTTCACCTATCGGGACGAGGGGGCAAACTTCACCGTCGAAGTGGCGGCACGCTATCAAGTCCGGGAGCGGGTCACCTCGATCATCGAACTGACATTCCGGAACATGGGAAGCGACACGCTGGACCTTCGGCAGGCATTCGTCAAGGGGACCGCGAAAAACGTTCGCTATCAGTTCAATAACCGGTTCCAGCCGCTTCCGTACGTTGCCGTTCCTCCCGGGGAATCGTACACGATGGTGATGGAGGGGGGCGATACCGAGATCGTCGCGGACCCGTGGCACAAGATCGCAGGGGAGCAGGTGAGGATCGAGCTCCGTGGGCTTATGATGGGATTGAGGCGGGTGGACCCGGTGGTGATCACCATGATTCCCCGTAATCCAAAGCTCAGTTCCTGACGAAGGTATGGAACGACCCTCATCACGGGGTCGATTCCTTCCCCACAAGATTCACCAGCCGCTCACGGTCCTTCCGCCTGATCCTCATACGCATAATCACATCGTTTTCCTCGTACGTCCGCTCCAGCACTTCCCCGGTGCTGTGAAGCTGGGAAACAAGTTTTTGATTTTCCTGCGACACTTTGAACGTCTCCTCCACAAATTCATGCTCCAGCAGGATACGCACCTCTTCCTTTAACCCCAGGATGTTGATTCCGCGCGCTGCCGAAATAAAGACGCAGCGTGCGTATTCGTTCGGAAGCGACTGAAGGATCGTTCTCTCCGTCAACAGGTCGATCTTGTTGAACACCATCACGGTAGGCCTGTCCGCCGCGCCGATATCCTCCAGCGTCTCTCTTACTACCGAGATCTGCTCCACGAACGTCTTGCTCGAGACGTCCACGACGTGGAGAAGGAAATCCGCCTCGGTCACCTCCTCCAGCGTGCTCTTGAAGGACGCGACGAGGTGGTGGGGAAGTTTGCGGATGAACCCCACGGTATCGGTCATCAGGATCTGTGTCGATGGCCCGAGGGGGACGATACGGGTGGTTGGGTCGAGAGTTGCGAAGAGTCGGTCCTCCACGAAGACCTCCGACCCGGAAAGGAGGTTCAGGAGCGTCGATTTTCCCGCGTTCGTATAACCGACCAGGGCTCCGCGGGTATGCCTGCTTCTTCCCTTGCGTTGTGTAAATCGTTGTTGGGAGATCCTCTCGAGTTTCTCTTTCAGGTGGCTGATGCGGGTTCGGATCATGCGCCGGTCCGTTTCGATCTGCGTTTCACCCGGGCCCTTGGTCCCGATGCCGCCGTATTGTTTCGAGAGGTGAGTCCACTGCCGCGTGAGTCGGGGGAGCAAATATTGAAGCTGCGCGAGTTCCACTTGGGTCTTTGCCTCGTTGGTCTTGGCGCGGGAAGCGAAAATATCGAGGATCAGCGCGCTCCGGTCCAAAATTTTGCATTCAAGACTGCGTTCGAGGTTCCGAACCTGCACCGCCGAAAGATCATCATCGAAGATCACCAGGGGGACGTTCTGCTCGACGACGAGCGCCCGGATCTCCTCAACTTTTCCTTTGCCGACAAACGTCGCAGGCTCCAGACGGTCGCGGTCCTGCGTGACACGGGCGACCACCTCCCCCCCCGCAGTATCTGCGAGCAGGGCCAGTTCGTCGAGGTATTCTTCCGTTTGCTCCCTGCTGGTCTTGCGCGTCGAGACGCCGACAAGGATGCAACGTTCTTTATGGGGGTTGGCCAGTTCGATCATGAGGATACGGGAGTCAATTCCTGTTTACTGATGCGTGCAACAATCATCTCCGCCAGGGCAACGAGCAAAGCGGCGATGAGGAGATGTTTCCACAGTTCGACGCCGAAGCGCGATTCGAGGACCAGCCGTTGTGCCTCTTGGGGCTGATCGATCAAGGAGATGGCGGATGGTTCAACTCCCATGTGCTCCAGGAGTGCCTCCACGTCGGAGGGCTCGTTCGGCACGGTGTTCGATTCATCTCCGTGAAGGTTCACGGCGAACTTCCGGATGACGCCTGTTCCCGCGCTCACAGTATACAGGCCAACCGATTCGGTCTCGCCGAAGCGGACGCTTTGCTGCGCGCCGCGGGACTGAGGTGTTGCCACCACTTCGATCATGGAAGGGTTCCGAATGGTCCATGGTCCCGAGGTGCGGAGAACGCTTCGGATGGTTATCTCATCGCCGGCGAGATAGTCCATGCTTTGGTGCTGTTCACCGGCAAGATACGAGACCGACCGGTGGAGGAGCGGGACGAACAATCCCTTGAGCGGAAAATCGGACCATGCGAGGTCCGGGGCTACGGCAAACATAAGGATCCGCCCACTCTCCTTCTGATGTTCGAGGAGAAATGCCGATCCGTTCGTCAGCGTGATGATCTGGTTCGATTGAGCCGACGGGGCATATCGTATGGATCGGAGGATCCGGGGAGACTCAACGGTCCGTTGGCGGCCCCGATCCTGTGCCGCTCCTGTCGGTTCCGGTGCGTCAAACATTCCCTGGAATAACGGATGGCGCAGTTCGATCCTGTCGAACTCGACGAACGATTCCGCATTTCCGTTTGGAGTCTGCGGTGGTGCCCCGTCGACTCCGATGACGGTCGGGAGTTTCAGTTGCGAAGCGAAGGATGTGTTGAATTGCTCCGTCCGCCCAACCGTGCCGGGAAAGACTATCAGACCTCCACCATTGGCGACAAACGTAGCGATCTGATTTGTCTGGGCAGTGGAAAGATTTTCGGGAGCGACCAGGACCAGGACATGCGCCTCCTGCAGGTGGGTCGATCCCAGGCGCTCCACACTGACCTCCTGCAAATCGAAGGCTGAACCATCGTGGGACTCACGGGCGGCCAGGGCAAGCCTGACATAGCGGGTTTCGGCTTCGGTGCCGGCAAGGAGGACATTGATCCGTTCGGGGACGTAGACCGTGAAAGAGCGCGTGTTGTCGTACTGCGCATCGTCATCCTCCAACTCGATGAATCCCTCCACGAACCCGGTTTCGTCACTCGTAACGGAGAATTCGACTTCCGAGGAGGTCCCCGGCAAGAGATCGACGCCGCGTTGGGCGACGCGCGTACCGTTCAGGAACAAACCGACCAGATGGTTTTGCGCGTTCTCACCGGAATAGTTTCCAATTTGCGCCTTCACGGTAAAGGGTTTTCCCCGCTCGAAGATTGCCCCCGGAATGGTTATTGCCTCGATGCCAAAATTCTGTACCGGGCGTTTGCCGAGTGGCATGAGGAAAAACCGGACTTCAGGGAGAAAAAGCGATTCCGCGTCGGGGATCGATGTCACCGATCGTTCCAGCAAGCCGCGTTGAAAGTCGGAGACAAGGTAGATCTCGCGGTTGAAATTCACCGAGCCCGCGATCACCTTGGCCGAGTAGCGCAAAGCATCGATGAGCTTTGTGTGGATCGGGGAAGGCTTGAGTTCCTCAATGGTCCGGCTCACGAGTTGGGGGTCGCGCGAGGGGACGTGCTGTTGCTCCATGGACGACCGTTTGACATCCGAGAATTTCACCAGCGAGACTTCATCCCCTTCCTTCAAGAGGCCGATGATGGCAAGAGCGGTCTGCTTCGCCTGTTTAAGGAGCTCTCCCTGTTGATCGGAGACGGTCATGCTGAAGGAATCGTCAATCAGGAGAACGATGGTCGTCTTCCCATGCGAGCCGATGGATCCCATGATCGACCCCTTCAACGTCGGTCTTGCAAAGGCCAGGACCAGCAACATCACCAGGAGGGTCCTGAGGACCATCAGCAGCAGTTGCCGGATTTTCAGCCTCCGGATGCGGGTCCGCTGCAGCTCCTTGAGAAACGTGAGCGTGCTGAACTCGATCGTCCGCAATCTCCGGAGGTTCAGCAGATGGAGGAGGATGGGGATCGCAGCAGCAATAAGGCCCAACAGAAGGGCAGGGTTCAGGAAGGTCATCGCTTTTCGTCTCTTTTTCCGGAAGTAACATAACCCGAAGACGCGGGAAAAGCAAGGGAACCGGCATTTCCCGGATGTTCCGGGAAGAGGGAACATTCCAGCGCGCCCTTTCGTCCAAAGGGTTATTCAAAGAACAACGGATCTCACCTGGATGGAGGACTCTATGTGTGTACGATTGTCATGGATCGGTTTCATGACCTGCTCACTCTTCGCTCTTGGCAGTCTCGTGGCACAGGAACGGCAAATGGTCCAACTCGATCGCGCCACTTCAAGGCCGGCCCCCGAAATCGGGGCTATCTTCCAGAAGGGGGAGACGGACCAATTTTTGAAAGTCGCTTTTAAGCTTCCCGGGGTTGAGGTCAAGGGGATCGCCCTGGAATCCGGCGATGTCCTGCTGGCCGTGAACAAGAAACCGATTCGTTCCCTGGGGGATTTCGACAAGGAATACAATGAGGCAAAGGTGGGAGCGAAGATCCAGTTCGATGTGGAGCGCGGCGGCAAGAAGCTCACGTTCAATTTCATCAAACCGAAACGCCCTGAAAACGCGGGTCGCCCGATGATCATTCAAAGAAACAACTAACGATCGCACTTTCTTCCCGACCCCATGATTGTCTTGCGACCGGTTCTTTCAATAATCCTGCTGACGGTGTTTGCCTGGATGGTTGCGGCTGCGCAAACCGGCACGAACTACAACCCGCGCGACGACCAGTATAAACTGCTCGGGTTGAAGCGGGGCCTCGACGCGTACACTATTGCCCGGGCAGAGTACGAACGTCAGAAGGAGTTGCTCCAGCGCGGCATCATCTCCCGTGCCGAACTGGAACGGAGCGAACGGACGTATCGCGAAGCCGAGGTGAACTATCAACAGGCATTTCTGGCCGTTATCTACGAGCGAAGGTACATCGCCATTCAAAAAGCGGTGAAGTACCAGTCCCCCGGCAACCAACGCCGGGTCCGTGTAACGCTTGCCAATATGACCAGCGGCACCAGCGATATCAAACGCCTTCTGAAGGCCGAGGAAAGTCTCTACGACCTGGTGCAACCCGACGTCATTAACGACGTGTACGTTTCGTTGCTGAACGAAGCGGGGGCCATTATCAGTCAGCCGTACGAAACGAAGATCGAAGCCCTGAAGGTGGGTGAACCCCCCACCATCGAATTTTCCCTCTTGCAGGACGTCGATGTGGCGACCGTGCGCCTCATCTATGGGCAGAACCAGGATCAGAAACGAATCTATTTCCAGAAAGACGCCTCCTCGAACCGGGTGGCGATCGTTGCAGAACAGTTTAGCCAGGAAGCGCCGCTGGGTTCGACGGCGGCCTTCCGGATGCGCATGGAGCTCTTTTCCTCCGCCGAGAACACCTACCGGCTGGAAGTTGCCAACCTCCCGATACAACTGAGCTCGTATTTTCAAGACCCCCAGACCCAGGCGCGCATCACCCAGTTGAAATATACGGAAGGGGTCAACACCAAAAATGTGTCGCTCAACGTCCTCCTTCCCCAACGGGCAAACGATGGAATGGAGATCGATCACCCCATCAAGTTTCTTGTCCTTGCCATTCCACAAGGGAGCGACTTCCGCATCGACCGGTCGAAACCCATGACCGAGGAAGCGATCAAAGCCCTCGGGATCGGGTATGGGTCTCTCGAACTGGTGCCGCGCGGGATCGGGCAACTGCTGGTCCGGTCGCAACAGCTCTACTTTGAGATCAAGCCCGGCGAATCCGTGACGATGACGATGGACGTGATCAACGAAGGTTCCCGCTGGCTCGACAACATCCGCTTCGATGCCGATATCCCGTTGAACTGGACGAAGACGATCGAGCCCAATACGATCGATCGCCTCGACCCGACGGCGGAACGGCGCATCACCCTGACGTTTGTCCCTCCGGAAGATGTCGGAGTGGGAAAATACGACATCCGCGTGCGGGCAACATCCCGGTCCGATAACCTTCCCATCGAGGCGGAGCCGCGGACGGCGACCATTCAAGTGACACCGCAGGCAAACGTGTTTGGCACCGCCGCGATCGTTCTGGCGATCGTCGGCCTTGTCGCTGGCATCGTGGTCTTCGGCATTCGACTTGCAAAACGATAATTCCTGAACGAAAGGAAGCTGTCATGAAGCAACAACCCATCATTGAAGCGGAAGGCCTGACCAAGGTTTACGAAGACGGCCATTGCGCCCTGGACCACGTTTCCTTCGGAGTGCAGCCCGGGGAGGTTTTCTGCCTGCTGGGAGGAAACGGCGCCGGTAAGACGACTACGATCAATATTTTCCTCGGCTTTCTTCCGCAAACGGAAGGAATGGCGAAGATCCATGGCATCGACATGCGCACCGACCCGCTCGAAGCGAAGAAACACGTCGCCTATCTTTCCGATGTCGTGATGCTGTACCCGAACTTTACTGCCCGGCAAAACCTCGATTTCTTTGCGCGGCTGGGAGGGAAGCGGAACCTGACGAAGGAACAGTACTACAGCGTGCTGCAACAGGTAGGGCTCCAGGAGATCGCGTTTGAGCAGAAGCTCAAGGGTTTCTCGAAAGGGATGCGGCAGAAGGTGGGGCTCGCCATTGCGATCATTAAAGAGGCGCCGGCAATCATCCTCGATGAACCGACGACCGGTCTGGATCCGAAGGCGGCCAATGAATTCCAATCCATGATCCTCCATCTTCGTTCGCAGGGCCGGGCGATCCTCATGAGTACGCATGATATCTTCCGGGCGAAGGAAGTTGCGGATACGGTGGGGATCATGAATGACGGGAAAATGCTGACGATCAAATCCAGGAAAGAACTCGAGCACGAAGACCTGGAGAAGCTGTATCTCAATTACATTCACGGAAAAGTTGCAGCGTAACGCCGGGAGCGCCTATGATCAAGATCCTGTTGGAGAAAGAACTTCGTGATATTGTTTCCTCCACCAAGTTCGCCATTACGTTTGGTGCTGCAGCGATCCTCGTGATCCTGAGTTTTTATGTCGGGATCCGGAACTATGAGGAAAGCACGCGGGAGTTTGAAGCCGCACGGGCGGTGAACGCCAGCAATGTCGCATCGCTCACGGACTGGCGCCAGGTGCAGCACAAGGTGTTTCGCAAACCCCAGCCCCTGCAAGTGCTGGTGAGCGGCGTGACGAACGATATCGGCCGCACAACGGAGGTGCGCCCACAAGGGGAACTGACGCTCATCAACAGCCGGTACAATGTCGATCCGCTCTTTGCCGTCTTTCGTTTTCTTGATCTGAATTTTGTGGTGATCATCGTCTTCAGTCTCTTCGCGATCCTGTTCGGGTACGATGCCATCAACGGGGAAAAGGAATCGGGCACGCTGAAGTTGATCCTCTCGAACTCCGTTTCCCGCGCGGATGTCGTCCTGAGCAAGCTTCTCGGGAGTTTCCTCGCCCTCGTGGTGCCGTTGCTCGTGCCGATCCTCATCGGGTGCCTGATGCTGATCGGCTTCGGGGTGCCGATGTCGGGGACGGACTGGGTCCAGCTCGCCCTGGTCATCGGGGGTGGGTTGCTCTGTTTCGGGGCGTTCCTCATGCTTAGCATCATGATCTCCGCTTCGGTGACGCGCAGCAGCGCTTCCTTCCTTCTTTCCCTGGTCATCTGGATCTTCTCCGTCCTGATCATTCCCAAGGGGGCCGTCCTCGTGGCAGCGCAGGCGGTCGATGTCCCGAGCCTGGACGGCGTGGAGGCCCAGAAGCGGAAGTTCACGCTGGGACAGTTCGATCAGCGTTTTCAGAAGATGGGGGAGTTTCTCCGGGCCGATATCACGCGGGACGAGACGTGGTCGCAGCGGTTTGTCACGTTCCAGGACAGCCTCAACAAAGCATACGAAAAGGAACGTGAAGAGTATTACCGGAAACTGAACGAGGACTGGAGGAATAAGAAAGACCACCAGGAACGGTGGGCTTTCGCCCTGTCGCGGCTCTCGCCCACGGCGGTGTTCCAGATTGCGGCGATGAATCTCGCCAATACCGATGTATCGCTCAAGCATCGATACCTGGAGGACCTCAACCGTTACCAGGATGAGTATGCCGAATTTCTCAGGAAGAAAACCGGGTCTTCGGGGGGAATGCAGATCGTCATGCGGTTCTCCGGCCAGCAGGGGGCCCAGGAAGAGGAACGGAAGCCGTTGAACCCGACCGAACTCCCGGAATTTGCCGAACGGGGAAGGACCCTGGGAGAAACCATCTCGGCCTCCTTTGCCGATCTCGGCTTGCTTGCCCTTCTGAATATCCTGTTTTTTGTGGGAGCCTTTGTCCGGTTCCTGCGGTTTGACGTTCGATAACGACCATCGCAAGGAGAAGAGAGCATGTGGACGATTATTGCTGAAAAGGAATTGAAGGACCACCTCCAGAGCGCGCGGTTCATCGTCACCGCGGGCATCAGTATGCTGCTCTTGATTGCGAGCATGGCGCTCGGGATTCAGCACTACAAGGGGCGCGTCGCCCAACACGACCAGGCAATCCAGATGATGCTCGAGACGGCAGCGCAGCAAACAAACTGGAATACGGTACCCGCGGCGGCTTACAGAAAGCCGGATGTCATGGAGGTGTTTGTCAATGGAGTGAACAGCGACATCGGACGTTTTTCCGAGATATCGCTCATGCGTAATGTCCGGCTGGTTCGGAGCGAATTCTCAGACGATCCGATGCTCGCTGTTTTTCAATTCCTCGACCCGACCTTCGTGGTGTTGATTGTTCTGAGCCTCCTTGCGATCCTCTTCACCTATAACGCTGTCAATGGAGAGAAGGAATCCGGTACGCTCAAGCTGGTCTTTGCCAATGGGATTTCGCGGGCGGAGTTTATTCTCGGAAAACTTGCGGGAGGATGGGTTGCCTTGCTGGTGCCGGTGGTGCTTGCGTTCATGATCGGCGGGTTGATGCTGATCCTGATGGGGGTGGAAATGGATGCCGCTCAATGGGGGAAGTTCGGGTTCTTTGTACTGGCCTCGGTGCTGTACTTTACCTGTTTTATGCTGATCGGTGTCCTGGTCTCGGCCTTCACCGGCAGGTCGAGCGTCTCCTTCCTCGTGTTGCTGGTCCTCTGGATCTCGGCCGTGCTGATCATCCCGAAGGCCTCCACCATGCTGGCGGGCCAGGCCATGCCGGTGGCAACGACTGACGAGGTTGAAAGCCGTCTTGCCAGCTTTGCCACGCAGGTGCGGACCGAGTTTTTCGGGGGCATGCAGCAGCGGTGGCGCGAACGGTTCCGCCCGACCGAAGGGATGAAGCCGGAGGAGGCAACGCAATACCAGGCAGAGAATCGTCCGGCATGGGAAAAGGAAGACCAGGATGCCCGACAGGAAATGGAGAAAAAAATTGCCGACCATACCGCGCGATTGTACGAAGAGTACTATAACCAGAAGAACCGGCAGGAACAGCTTGCCTTCTCCCTGGCAAAAATGTCTCCTGCTTCGATGTTCCAGCTGGCGGCCATGAAACTCGCGGGAACGGATACCGGTTTGAAGCGGCGGTATGAGGATGCCATGAAGAATTATCGTGCTCAGTACACCAAGTTCGTCCAACAAAAAGGGGGAGGCTTCGGTGGCATGCGCATTACCGTCGGCCGTGGTTCGGGGGGAAGCGTCTCCATGGGAGGTTCGCAGGAAGGAAAGAAAATCGACGTGGGAGAGATGCCACGCTTCCAAAGCCCGCAGTACACGCTGGGCGAGGCGCTCACTGCCTCGCTGTTCGACCTCGGACTCCTGACGATCTTCAACATCCTTGCTTTCGTCGGGGCTTTCATCGCGTTTCTCAGGTTCGATATGCGGTAAGAGTCGGGGCTTCATCCTCGCCGCCCAGGCTCTTCACTGCCATATGCTGTCGCATCTGTTGTCGTACGTCTCCGGCCTCTCGTTGCAATTCGGGGCATATTTCGGTATTTTTTGATCCGAAATGCGACACCGAACCACCCATAGCGCCACCGGATTTTCCCTCGTCGTTCTCCTGATCCTGCTGTCTGTTTCTCCACCGCTCCACGGATTCCAATCATTAAATGAAACCACGCCTCCGAGAGTCCTCGAGCCGTTGCTCGATACGACCTCCCCGCGGAAGCCCATGCTGTTCCCACACCGCCTCGTCAAACGACCGAAGCTTGCGCTGGTGTTGAGTGGAGGGGGCGCTCGCGGGATCGCCGCCATTGGTGTCTTCAAAGTGCTTGAGAGAGCCGGAATTGGTGTCGATATGATTGTTGGGACAAGTGTAGGGAGTATCATTGGCGGGTTGTACGCAGCGGGGTACTCGACCGACCAACTGCAGAGGCTTGTCGATACCACGCGGTGGACCGATGTCCTGAACTTCAGCGACGAAGCACGACGGATGGATCAATTCCTCGATCAGAAGATTGCGAGCGATCGCAGCATTCTCACCGTCCGCTTCAAAGGCTTTGAGCCGATCATTCCCCGGGCATTTTCCTCCGGACAACGCTTAACGAGTTACCTAAACCTTCTTGTGTTGCAGGGGATTTACCGGGCGGATCCGAGTTTTGACAACCTGCGTATTCCGTTCCGGGCTGTGACGACGGACCTGCTCTCCGGCAACCAGATTATTTTGCGGCAAGGGGATCTGACCGAGGCGATGCGCGCGAGCTCGTCGGTACCACTCCTGTTCAGCCCGGTTCTGCGGGATACCGTTCAACTCCTCGACGGCGGATTGATTTCGAATATTCCCGTTGATGTTGCCCGGAAAGAGGGAGCGGACCTTGTTGTGGCCGTCGATGTTACAAGTCCAACCCGCCCTTCCGCCAAACTGAATGCCTTGTGGGAGATTGCGGAGCAGGTGATCGGCATTGCCATGCAGCGGGCGATCGAAGAACAGCGCGCTAAAGCGGACGTGGTGATCCAGCCGGCTCTCGGCGAACTCGAGACGGATGATTTTTCACAGGTTGCGTTCCAGATTGAACAGGGGGAGGCTGCGGCTGAAGCGGCGCTTCCCAGGATCCGTTCGCTGCTGGAGGAAAAATCCAGGGCTCTCTATGAGCAAGCTTCGGGGGGACGCATGCTCGAGAATGCCCGGTTCCAGTTCGACGCCATGACCCTCGACCAACGGTGGCTGACCCGCGCAATGCCCGTCGCCCGCAAACTCAACCTTCCGGAGTCGGAAGTCTTGGCGCTCGTGACGGAGATGTATGCGAGCGGCGAGTTTGATGATGTTCGTGTCGACGTGACGGAACATCCACAGTCGGTCACCTTGCAGCTCCGGGCTGAGCCTCATCCGATCCTTAAGGAGATTGTCTTTGAAGGGAACACGCTGATCGCCGATGATACGCTCCGGGTTTTCTTCGAACACTTGATTGGACACCCGGCAACCGACCGGGGATTCCAAGCGGCCATCGAGCGAATGTTATGGAAATATCGGGAACATGGATATTCGTTGGCGCGGGTGAGCAAGCTTGCTTTCGACACCGGGGCGAAGAGCGCGACCCTTGTCCTGGACGAAGGGGTCGTGTTTCGGCGGGATATTCATGGGACGTCGAAGACCAGGGATTATGTGATCTGGCGCGAGCTTCCATGGGAAGAGGGGGACGTGTTCGAGATTGCGAAGGTGGGACAGGGGTTAGCGAATGTTTACGGCACGAATTTGTTTGAACAGGTGGTTCTCGGCGTTTCTCAGGAGGAGGAGAGAAACATTGTTTCCTTTACGATCCAGGAGCGGAGTACCGAGCTTATCCGGCTTGGACTTCAGGTCGACAATGAACGGGCAATGCAACCCTCGATCGATATCCGGGATGAGAACCTCTTCGGCCTGGGGGCGCAGTTGGGAGTGCATTACCTGGGGGGGAACAGGAACAGGAGTATTACGGGGGAATTCCGAGCGACCCGCATTTTTGATTCGTACCTGACCTTCAACCTGAAAGCCTATTCCATCTTCCGCGACGTCAACGTTTTTTCGGACGACCCCCTTCCTGATCCAAAAGAGTGGAACCGGGTGCGCGTTGGCGAATACCGGCAACTCCGGCACGGTGGTTCCATGACGTTCGGGACCCAACTCGAGCGCCTCGGCGCCGTCACGGTTCAGGGCCGGTTGGAAACGCACCGCGTCTGGAGTATTTCCGGCGACGTTTTCCCGACCGAAAGCTACAAGATCGCTTCCCTCAAGTTTGGCACCGCGATCGACAACCTCGACCGCTTTCCCTACCCGCGGAGTGGGGTGGCGATGGATTTTTCGTATGAGTCCGCATTGATCCGCGTTCGCAGCGGGGTCGGGTTTACCAAAATGTCGTTGAATTACGAATGGTACCATACGTACTCCAACCGCCACACCGTTCGCCCCCGCATCCTGTTCGGGTTCGCTGATGAGACCCTGCCGCTCTCGGAGCAGTACAGCCTGGGCGGACAGGAAACTTTTTTTGGATTGCGGGAGGATAACGCCCGCGGACGCCAGTTGTTCGTTGCGAGCCTTGAATACCGGTACCAGAGTCCAATCTCGATCTTCTTTGACACGTACCTGAAGGTGCGATACGATTTCGGCTCGATCTGGGCCGCCGCCGAGCAGATCCGGCTCAAGGACCTCCGGCATGGCATCGGGTTGACGCTGGCGTTTGATACGCCGATCGGTCCGGCGGAGTTCTCTGCGGGGCAGAGCTTTTTCTTTCGAAAAGAACTACT
>Ga0209211_10002078_pt1 | contig 35479 bp, 31 predicted proteins | sample RifGroA2_FD_183992 | JGI IMG/M metagenome (GOLD analysis project Ga0209211, IMG submission 183992) | Groundwater microbial communities from Rifle, Colorado, USA - Groundwater A2 (SPAdes) (version 2) | ecosystem: Environmental > Aquatic > Deep subsurface > Groundwater | place: Rifle, Colorado... | reverse complement strand
TCGTCCCGCCGGATCTGATTCAGCGCCACACGCCGCGTATCCTGGACGGGGCAGAAAAACTTTGCGAGCATCTCGAAACGGCACGCCTCAAGCGCGGCAAGCGACGCCGTTGAACTCTAAATGATGTGGTGTACAGGCAGCTTGCCCAGGCGCCAGTCACCCGTCTTTGCATCGTATTCGGATGCGGTGAACACATGCCACGCGGCGTCGTCCAGCGTCGGATGGTCGGCGCGGTAATAGTAGCCGGGCCAGCGGGTTTCCTGCCTGAACAGGGTGTGCCTGGCCACCGACTCCGCGGTCAGCACCCGGTGATTGAGTTCCCATGCGCGCTGGAGCTGGTGAAGATTCTCGGCGCCGAGATGGTCGAGATCCTCCCTGAGCATGGACAACAGCTCCAGGCCGCGGTTGATCAGCGGTTCGCTGGTCACATAAAAGGTGCTGTAGCCGCCGACGTACTCGTCCATCAGCTTCTCCAGCCGCTGTAGCCCGTGCAGCGGCAGCAGGTAGTTCGGCGACACCGTCCCGGCGACGATCTCGTTCCGGCCCACCTGGTAGTTGTCCAGCGGCCTGAATATGGTCGCCGCGAGCTTCTCGATCTGCGCCGCGTCCGCCTCGGGGCTGGCCTGCAAATCCATCACATACCTGACCGCCGCCTTGCCGGCGAGCCTTCCCTCGGTGAAGGAGCCCGACGAGAACTTGTGCGCCGAGCCGCCTATGGTGTCGCCGGCGCCGAACAGCCCGGCGATGCTCGTCATCCGGTTGTAGCCCCATTGGTAGTCCGCTGGCGCGCAGTCCTCCGGCCCGCTGGCCCAGGCGCCGGAACAGGTGGCGTGGGAACCCATGACGTAGGGTTCCGAGGTGATCAACTCGGACGGCGTTTCCTTGGGATCGATGTTCTGCGAGGCCCAGACCACCGCCTGGCCGACCGTCATGTCGAGAAAATCCTCCCAGCCGATGTCCTCCTTCTCCTTGGTGTCGAGGCACTCCTGGGTATGCATGTAAATCGGGCCGCGACCGGCCTTCATCTCCTCGATCATGGCGTGATTGCGCAGGCAGGTCGGCATCGGCTTGACATCGGCATAGGCGCCGACAAGCGCCTTCATCTCGTCGAAGCGGGCTGCCTCATAGTTCTCGCCGTAGGCGTTGGTGGCATAGGCCTTGAGCAGCAGGAACCAGGCGCCGACCGGGCCGTAGCCGTCCTTGAAGCGGGCGAGCACGATCTTGTTTTCCATCTGGATCATTTTGGCGCCGGCCTCGATCAGCAGACCGTAGGCCGAGGCGCTGCTCCAGGGCGCATACCAGGTTCTGCCGGTGCCCTCGCCGATCGCCCTCGGCCGATAGATGTGCGACGCGCCGCCGGCGGCGACGATGACCGCCTTGGCCCGGAACACGTAATAGTTGCCGTCCCGCACGCTGAAGCCGACAGCGCCGGCGACCCGGTCGTGACGCGCCTTGTCCAGCAGCAGATGGGTCACCATGATGTGGTTGTACACCTTGCTGGCAGCCTTTGTCGCGGCCTCGGCGATGATCGGCTTGTAGCTCTCGCCGTGGATCATGATCTGCCATTTGCCTTCCCGCAGGTAGCGACCGGTCTCCGGGTTCTTCATGATCGGCAGGCCCCACTCCTCGAACTTGTGCACCGTGGAGTCGACATGGCGGGCGATGTCGAAGATCAGGTCTTCGCGCACCAGTCCCATCAGGTCGCCGCGGGCGTAGCGCACATGGTCTTCCGGCTGGTTTTCGCCCCACTGCATGCCCATGTAGCAATTGATCGCCGACAGGCCGTGGGCGACGGCGCCGCTCCTCTCGATGTTGGCCTTTTCGACGACGACGATTTTCAGGTTGCGTCCCCAGTATCTGGATTCGTAAGCGGCGCCGCAGCCGCCAAAGCCGCCGCCGATGACGAGCACGTCGGCATCGACGACTATGGTTTTTCTGGACGAAAAGAGCGCCATCGCATCACTCCCGTGACTGCTTACTTCGCCGCGGCGGGCAGCATGGGCAGCGCCGCCACCTTGAGTGCCTCGGGCTCGTGCGCCAGCAGCGGCGAGCTCAGTCCGGCGGCGTCGGGCGCCGCATAATCGGCAGGCGCCTTGATCGAACCCCAGGGCGTGGTCCTGATCGGGAAGCTGAACTCCTTCACCCGTCCGTCGCGGTACCTGATCTTCCAGGAGATGCTTCCCTTCTCCTTCTCCCGGAGCACCCGGACCTTGTGTCCCAGCGGCGCGAAGTCCGAATAGCCGCGGACGTCGATCGCATGCTGCGGGCATGCCTTGACGCAGGAGTAGCACTCCCAGCAGAAATTCGGTTCGATGTTGTAGGAGCGCCGGTAGACCGGGTCGATGTGCATGATGTCGGAGGGACAGATATCCACGCATTCGCCGCAGCCGTCGCATTTGGTCATGTCGGTGTAGGTGGGCATGCCGATCAGCTCCCGATGTGGCTGCCGTCGGCGGGCCGGGGCAGGTCGGATGAGCCGTTAGCCTCCTCCAGGCGTTTCTGGAAGGCCGCGACGGGCTTGTAGAACATATGGGCGAACTTGGACCAGGGCACCGAAACAAACAGCAGCGTGGTGAAGAAGAGGTAGAGGGCGAACAGCACCAGGGTTGCGGTCGCGCCGCCGGCAAACGATTGCGCCGTTTGCGCGAAATGCCAGATCAGTCCGCAGGCCACGCTCGCCAGCAGGGCGCCGATGAACAGGTCGGCACGCATCAGGTGGAACGGCGAGTGGCCTTCATAGGCGACGTTGACCCTGAGAAAGAAGAAGAACCAGCAACCGCCGACGAGCACCATCAGCGCGCCGATGTTCCACAGCGCGGTCAGGACGAGCGGCGTATGCGCGGCGGTCGCATAGACAAACACCATGACGATGGTGGCGGCCAGGTAGATGACGAAGCCGTATGACATCAGCAGATGGGAAACCCGCCGTGGCCATTTGCAGAACTCGCCGGAAGTCGCCACCTCGCTGGCGACGGTCCTCATCGCCAGGGCGGCGATCTCCCCGGCGCCCAGCCGCCGCTGCGCCGCAGCCTCCGAGTGCTTCCGGCGCAAGGCGAAGAATTCCGCGCTGCGCTTGTGGTACAGATCGAACAAGGTGCCGCCGGCCACCGCGACTATCATCAGCACGACATAGACCTGCATGACAAGAGGGGAAAGAAATTCCGTCAGAAGGGTGAATGGATTGCTGATGAACATAGTGGAGCACCGTCAATTCTTCGCCAGTTCTTGTGTCAACGAGGCCGACCGCGCCGTGGAGTGCGAACCTGCTCATACGCTCTCTTAATAGCCACCCAACGAACCCCTGTCAACAAATCGCCCCCGCCCTGCGCCACCGCCTGCCTGTCCACCGAGTCGGTGGAGGTGCTCTACCAACTCGGCGAGCAGGACCGCATCGCCGGCATCGAGGTGCACCACTTCAACCAGCGCAGCGTGGCGGATATTCTGGCCATGATCGAAACCCTCGGCGACCGAACCTATCGTCGAAGAGTCGGCGCCGGTGGCACGGCGACCGGATAGCTGTTTTTGACAATCGCGGCGGTCTCGTGGATCATGCCGCTCCTTCAGGTGCCCTGTACCGAAAAGTGCAGGGAGAATCGGGAAGGCGGTGAAATGCCGCCACGTGCCCAACGCTGTATGGATGATGCATCGGCAACAGCCACTGGTGAATACCGGGAAGGCGCCGAAGGCAGTCGAATCCAAGTCAGAAGACCGGCCTGAAAAAGTCGCGTGCCGCACGGCCAGGCAGCACGTCAACTTTCTACCCAAGGGGAATAGCCATGACAATGCCACAAACCAGCCAGGATCGGCACGCCTTCACCGACGCGGAGCGTGCCGCCGTCTATCGCAGCATTTTTTCCCGGCGCGATGTGCGCGGCCAGTTTCTGCCCAAGGCCGTGCCGGATGAGGTCTTGAGTCGTGTTCTTACGGCCGCCCACCACGCGCCTTCGGTGGGCTTCATGCAGCCGTGGAATTTTCTCGTGGTGCGCTCGCACGCAGTCAAGCAAAAAATCCATTCCGCATTTGCCACGGCCCACGCCGAAGCGGCCGAGATGTTCGAAGGTGAAAAGCGTGCCACCTACAAGACGCTGAAACTCGAAGGTATCCTGGAGTCGCCGGTCGGCATCTGCATTACCTGCGACCGTGAGCGTACCGGGCCGGTGGTGGTGGGACGCACCCACATCAAGACCATGGATCTTTACAGCAGTGTTTGCGCTGTACAGAATTTATGGTTGGCGGCGCGTGCCGAGGGTCTCGGCGTCGGTTGGGTGAGCATCTTCAACCAGTCCGCCTTGCAGGCCGCGCTCGGCATCCCGAAGGGCATCACGCCGATTGCCTATCTGTGCGTCGGCTATGTGAGCCACTTCTACGCCAAACCCGAACTCGAGGCCGCCGGCTGGCTGCCACGACTGCCTATCGAGGACCTGGTCTATTTCGATCAGTGGGGGAGCAGCGACAACCAGGATCCGCTGGTCAAGTGTTTGATGCGCGAACACGCCGCCGTGCAGGCCGCCGCCGATGACATCCTCCATCAGCCGGGCAATGACCAACGGGCAGCCTGAGGTGGTCGGCAACGTAGGCTACGGCACGGCGACTATCCGCCGGCGGCGGTAGCCGGGGCGGCCCGGATTATTTCCCTTGTATCCGCTGGCGCGACTCGTGGCGTTCTTGCGCCTCGATCGAAAACACCGTGGTCGGGCGCGCCAGAAGGCGTGGCAGGCCGATCGGATCGCCGGTCTCCTCGCAAAAACCGAAAGTGCCATTCTCGATGCGCTTCAATGCGGCTTCAACGCGCGGCAACATTTTCCGTTCGCGATCGCGGATGCGCAGCTCGATGGAGTTTTCCTCTTCGATGGTGGCGCGGTCGTTGGGATCGGCTTCCGCCTCTCCATCGCGCAGGTGATCGATGGTCATCGAGGCGTTGTCGATAAGATCCTGGCGCTGCTTGCGCAAGAGCTCACGAAAAAAGTCGAGCTGTGCCGCGTTCATGTAGGACTTGGCGGGCATCGCCAGCAGGGCTTTCTCGGTGAGTGTTTTGGGTGTGTTGGGCATCGGGTGTTTTCCTGGGTATTTGCTGCCTTCGGGCAGTCGACCCCGCTACTCTATCGAAAGACCGGGCTGCCGTCAGAGGAATCTTGTCAGTCGTTACGATCAACGCGACGGATACGGGTTGTTTCAGCCGGGCACGAACCAGCGCCGACCGTCGGCGCCCAGTTCGCGCAGGGGATGGCCGTAAAGCCGCGTCAGATTTTTTTCGGTAATCACTTCATCAGTTGGCCCGGCCAGCCACTCGTCGTTGCCGAACAGCAGCAGCGCCTGGCGACAATAGCGGGCGGCGAAACCGGGGTCGTGCAATACGGCGACGATGGCGGCGCCGGCCGTCGCGCACCGGGCGAACATATCCATCACCGCGACCTGATGCGACAGATCGAGATGGGTCAGCGGTTCGTCGAGCAGGAATAGTTGCGGCTGCTGCGCCAGCAGTTGCGCCACGGCCAGCCGTTGCCGTTCGCCGCCGGACAGGGTTTGCACTTCGCGCTCGGCGAAGCCGTCGAGATCGACTTCCGCCAGGGCGGACGCGGCTATGCGGCGATCGTCGTCCGATTCCCAGTCCCAGCGACCGAGGTGGGGATGGCGACCGACCAGCACGGTTTCCATCACGGTGGAGGCAAAAGGGTCGATCTGGTGTTGCGACAGATAGCCGCGAACGCGGGCCATCGCCCGCATCCCCGCGCCCTGACTGGCGTGCGGCAATTCCAGGCCGGCGACACTCAGACGACCGCCTTGCTGTGCCCGCAAACCGGCTGCGGTAGCGAGCAGGGTCGATTTGCCGGCGCCGTTGCGACCGAGAATGGCCCACGAGTCGCCCGCATCGACACGCCAGTCCAAGTCGCGGCAGATGCGGTGGCCGCCGATGCCGACCTCAAGCCGGATGGCTTCCAGCAAAGGCCTGTTCATGGCCGGCTCACTGGCGTTCATTCGGCTGGCGTCCGAGCAGGAAGAGAAACACCGGCACGCCCAGCAGTGCCGTCAGCACGCCCACCGGCAACTGCTGCGGGGCGATCACGGTGCGCGCCAGCGTGTCGGCGAGAACCAGCAGACTGCCGCCGACAAGCGCGGCGGCGGGCAGCAGCAGACGCTGGTCGTTGCCCCAGCCCAGCCGGATCATCGCCAGGCGCACCAGATGCGGCACCACCAGGCCGATGAAGCCGATGCTGCCCGCCGTGGTCACCGCCACCGCCGTCAGCAATGACGCCAGCACATAGATGCCGCGTTTGGCCGGCGCAATCGCCACGCCCAGCGCATGAGCCAATGTGTCGCCGCGCGCCAGCAGGTTGAGTTCGCGGGCAAAGGGCAGCGTGACCAGCAGACCCACGGCCAGCACCGTCAGCGCGGGCCAGGGGCTGACGGCGTGTCCCAGATCGCCCATGAGCCAGAACAACATGCCGCGCAAACCATCCTCCGGCGCGATGGACAGGATCAGCGCGACGACCGCGCCACAACCGGCGGCAACGATGACGCCGGTAAGCAGCAGGCGCGAGCGCGTCCAACTGCTGTCGCCGTGAGCCAGGCCGAATACCAGCAGCATGGCGGCGAAGGCGCCGGCGAAGGCCAGCAGATTGATGAAAGCCAGCGCCAGCCCGGCCAGCATCGCGGCCAGCGCGCCGACCGCGGCGCCGCCCGAAATACCCAGCACATAGGGATCGGCCAGCGGATTCTTCAGCAGCACCTGCATCAGCGCGCCGGCCAGCGCCAGCAGGCCGCCACAGGCGAATGCCGCCAGCGCGCGCGGCAGGCGCAGGCCCTGGATCACCTCGACCGCCAGCCCGCCCGCCCCCCCGCTCAACGCGCAGAAAACATCGGCGACCGACACCGGCAGACTGCCCGCCACCAGCGCCAGCAGCAGGCTCAACACGGCCAGCCCGATCAGGGCGGCAAGGACCAACAGGGCGCGGCGGCGGCTGGGCATTGGCTATTTCAGCACGAAGCGCACTCCGGCGAACAGTGTCGTGGCGAGCGATGCGTAGTCGGTGGTGGAACTGCGGGCCAGTTCATAGCGCTTGTTGAAGAGATTATCGACACGGGCGAAAAGCGACCAGCCGTGATCGATACGATACTCGCCGCGAAGGTTGACCAGGCTGTAGCCACCCAGTTTCTTGGTATTTTTCCTGGTCGTGAAATCCGGTGCGTCATAGCGGGGACCGGTGGCGCTCATTTCGACACCACCGGACCATTGGCCAAAATCGCGGTCGAGCGCCACGGAGCCAAACTGTTTTGCCCGCCGCGTCAGGTATTCCCCGGTTGTCATGTCCTTGGGATTCTGTGCTGTCACATGGGCATCAAGCGTCCACCCGGACAGGCGCGTTGCATAGGCTGCTGTCCAGCCGACGATGCGAGCTTCGCCGACGTTGCGCGGCGTGTAGAACCACGATCCAGGGGCCGTCTCCTCCCACTGGATCAGGTTGCGGATGGTGTTGCGAAAGCCGGTCAGCGAGGCGCTGGTAGTGCCTTGCTCAAAGTGAATTGCACCCTCCTGGCTGCGGCCCGACTCCGGTTGCAGACTGGCGTTGCCGACGCCTGAGCCCGGCGTGTTCGGAAAATACAGATCGTTGAAGGTGGGCGCCTTGAACGAGGTGCCGGCGCTGGCGGAAAGGCGCCAGGCGGGGGTGAGGCGGTAGCCGTAACCCAGAGTCTCGGTGGTTTTGCCGCCGAACTGCGAATTGTTATCCCGGCGCAGGCCAAGCTGCCAGAAGTGCGCGTCGAAGCTGCCGCTCCAGCCCAGAACCAGGGAATTCGTGCTGCGTCGGGTGCCGGTATAGGCATTGGTTGACGCGACTTCCTCGCGCCGGGTTTCCAGGGCAGCCAGGCCTTGTCCTATCGGCAGCTTGACGTCGTTCTGCCAGACAAACTGGTCCTGGCGGGTGCGGAAGCTGTCTTTCGCCTGCCCCGCATTGCTCGATGGCGTGGTGACGCTGTCGTCCTCGCCGCGCCCCGCCCTGACTTCGCTGGTCCAGCCCTTGGCCAGACGCAGCCTGGCGTGAGCGCCATGGCTTGTGATCCGGTGCCGGGTTTTCCAGTCGGCGGTGGCGGTGGGCCAACTGGCATCGAAACGGTTGACACCATCGCTTTCGAACCAGTGCCCGCCGATATCGGTAGCGGCATCGGGTCGCCATGCGGCGCTGAGGTTGACGTCGCGTCGCCAGAAGCCGTCCTTGTCGGCGTTGTGGGCGGCGCTGGCGGAATTGGTGATGGCGTTGACACCTCTTGCACTGGAATCGCCGAGACGCAAGGCGTAGTCGATTTCGCCGATGCGCCCGCCATGGGCCAGTGAAGCCTCCTGAGCGCCCCGGCTGCCGGCGCCGAGGCGCGCGTCCAGGCGCGGCGTTTCGCTGCCGGCGCGAGTGGTGACGCGGATCACGCCACCGATGGCGTCCGAGCCGTACAGGGCCGATGCCGGCCCGCGCAGGATTTCGATGCGTTCGATCTGGGACAGCGGAATCGATTCGATCGCGGTCTGACCCAGCGTGGCGGAGCCGATGCGCTGACCGTCGAGCAGAATCAGCGTGTGCCCGGCATTGGCGCCGCGGATGAAAATTCCCTCCGGCGTGCCGCGGCTGCCTTGTCGCGACATTTCGATCCCCGGTATGCGGGTCAGCAGGTCGCCGAGAGAACTGGCGGGGCCGGCCTGCTCGATCTGCTCCCGCTCGATCAGGGTGACATCGGCGGTGACGGTATTGATCCGGGTGGGCAAACGCGTTGCCACCACGATGATGGCCGCCTCATCAGGGGCCTTTTCGGCGTGGACAGGAAATGCAGAAACGAGAAGAACCGCAAGGGCGGCAGGTTTGAACGGCAGATACATGAAAGTACTCCCAAAGCCGGCAAGCGTCCCCGCAGCCGGTAGATGGCAAATGAATGGTTGGGAGCTGAGGATGAGAGACGGGGTGGACACAAACCCCCGGCACGCCGCAACCCCGCAACGCATTCGCTGGTTTGTCCCTGGCCGGTCTCCGGGCTTGGAAGTCTTGGTTCATCGCCTTCCCAGGTCTTCGACCCAGTGGCGTGTTGATGAACCCGCACTTCCTTACCGTTGCGGGGGCAGCGCCGGAATCGACTTTAGGTCTCACCGGCTTCCCGTTTCACCCGGCACGGAAAACCATGCACGGGCACCACGAACAGCGGCGGAGTATAGCAAAGCGAAAATGTTTGTTGGTCCGCGCGCCGCTACTTCGCCGCTACTTCGCGCAACTGCGGCGTATTGCCGCAGGCCTCGAACGCGCTTTTTCCCGGTCTGTATCGGATAATCGCAAGATGGTCGATGCGCCTCCCCGGGAAAGCGGTTCCAATCTGCGGCTCAACCAGCGTCGCGCGGTCATATTGCGCTGGTGGTGGCTGGCGGCCGTCGCAATCGCCGTGCCGTCAGCGCCGACTTTTCTCGATATTGCCCTGCCGCTGGTACCCATGTTCGCGGTAGTCGTGCTGATGGCGGGGTTCAACGGTCATGTCCAGTGGCGCGCGCGAAGCAATGAGCCGGTGGGAGCATATGAACTGTTCGGCCAGTTGTGCGTCGATCTGGCGGCGCTGGCGATCCTGCTGTATCTGTCCGGTGGAGCGTCCAATCCGCTGATCTCGCTGTTGCTGGTGCCGGTCGTGGTGGCCGCGCTGTCATTGCCCGGCACCCTGACCGCCGCCGTGGCGTTTCTGGCCGTCGCTCTCTATTCGCTGCTGATGTGGCAGTTTCTCCCGCTACCCGTGACCGACGCCGAGCGCGCAACGCGCCTGCATCTGGCTGGCATGTGGCTGACCTTTGTCGTTTCCGCAAGCATGATCGCCTGGTTCGTGGCGCGCATGACGGCTTCCATCCGCGAACGCGACAGCCGTCTGGCCGCCGCCCGCGAGCAGGCGCTGCGCGATGAACGCGTGGTGGCGCTGGGCGCCCTGGCGGCAGGCGCCGCGCACGAGCTGGGGACGCCGCTGGCAACCATCGCCGTGATCGTCGGCGAACTGGAGCGGGATGCCTTTCAGAATTCCGAAGTACACGCCGATCTGGCTCTGGTGCGGGAACAGGTGGGCATCTGCAAGGGGATCATCAGCAGTCTGGCAGCTCGCGCCGGAACGCTGCGACCGGAGCGGGTTCAGGTACAGGATGCCGGTGTCTGGCTGCGGGACGTTTGCTCCCGCTGGCAGACGATGCGTCCCGGCACGAGTTGCCGACTGACACTTGCGGGTCAGACACCGACGCCACGGATCGTGACCGAGGCGACGCTGGAGCAGGCCCTGACCAACCTGCTCAACAACGCGGCTGACGCCAGCGATACGGAAATCGGCATCAAGGCCGACTGGGACGCGGCGAAGCTGACGATCACGATCATCGACGGCGGCCCCGGCTTCCCCGCCGCGGTGTTGCATCAGGCCGGTCACTCGCCTCTGCCCGCGCGCCACGGCGGTGCCGGTATTGGCCTGTTGCTGGCGTTTTCCGCCGTCGAGCGCATGGGCGGGCGCATTGTGCTGGACAATCCACCTGCCGGAGGTGGCCGGGTCGGTATCGAACTGCCCATCGCACACCAGGCCGTGGCATGACCGAGACATGTTCCAGCAGACAGGGAGCGACGTGAGTAAAGACATACTGATCATCGAGGACGACGACACCTTCAGCGCGATTCTGGTGCGCGCCCTGACGCGACGCGGCTATGCGGCTTCATCGGCAAGGAACGCGACCGCGGCGCTCAGCCTGGCGCAAACGACCGCGCCCGCCAAAGTGGTGCTCGACCTGAATCTTGCCGGCGCATCCGGTCTCGACCTGATTCCGCGCTTGCTGGAGATCAATCCAGCTTGCCGGATAGTTGTGCTGACCGGTTATGCCAGCATCACCACGGCGGTCGACGCGATAAAACTTGGCGCCGTGCAGTACCTGGCCAAGCCGGTGGAGGTGGATGCGTTGTTGCGGGCATTCGGGCATACGCTTCAGGCCGAAGAAAGCTCATCCGTGACCAGCACGGCGGCGGCGATTTCGCCGGTGCCGATGTCGGTGGATCGCATGGAATGGGAACACATCCAGCGCGTCCTGCACGAGCACAAGGGCAACATATCGTCCACTGCGCGAGCCCTCAACATGCATCGGCGTACCTTGCAGCGCAAGCTGCTGAAACGCCCGGTCAACCGATAGGGAGCGGGGCGTCAGTGGCCGACATCGAAGCGGTAGGGCACCGCAATGCGGCGCCGATCCGTTTCGACAACCACGGTGGCCACCCAGGTCATGGCGCCGGAAACACAGACCGGTAGCGACGCATCGCCGACATGGCGACCGGGGGCAATAGCGGAGAGTTTGCTGCGGTTGTAACCCATGTTCATCCGCTCGCCGGCAAAGTCCACTTCGACTTTTCCTGGCTCGACACCCGTGACCGTCACTTCAACGCGCAAGGGTTGCAGAAAGGGTATCGGTCGCGGCGTGATGGAAAATTCCATGCGTCCCCCTTGCGGCAAGGTCGCCGCACAGGCTCGTTGCCGCAAGTCGCAACCGGGTTCCGCGATACCCGTCATATCCGCCTTCGGCAACAGCAGCGGCGAGAACCGGTGACCGACGATGGCGGTGGCAAGCAGCGCGACGATCATCGCCAGATTGAGCCAGTGAGACTTGTTGATTCTCAAGGTCGTACCTCGCCGTATCGGGCCACTTCGTTCTCCTGCAAATTATCAAGGAAAGTCGCGCAGGGCAGACCTACCCTGTCCCTCGCATTATTGTATGAGCGGAATAGAATCCGCCGAAGATATCAGACCCGGTCAGGTTTCCATGCGAAAGTTATCCCCTATCGTCGCCCCCATCGCACTCGTCCTTGGCATTGTCCTGTGGACCGTGCTGGTGGTGATTTCCTTGTGGTCCCAGCGCCAGCAACTGGATCGAACCGCGGTAGCGCTGGCGAAGATCGACGCCATCGCCAACTTGCGCAAGGATATGGCAATCCGCAAATGGGCCGATACGCTGGGCGGCATCTATGTCAATGAAAGCAAGATGTCCAACGTGGAGTCCCTGGATGAACAGGAACGCCTGGTGGCAACACGGGGGATCGGAGAAATCCTGAAGCTGGTTACGATTGCGCCGATCCATATCCTGTTGGCGATTCAGGAGATCAGCCACAAGACTTATGGCACCAAGGAACGACTGACCTCGCTGCAACTGCGCAATCGCGCCAACGCCCCGGACGAATGGGAGGCCGACGCCCTGAAAGCGTTGCAGGGCGGCGCCGAGATGGCCACCGAGGCGCTCCCCCAACAGGCCGGCGGTCACGGCCTGTTGCGGGTGATGATTCCGATGAAGATGGACAAGGAATGCCTGGAATGCCATCGCGACACACTGGTTCCCGTCGGCGGGCTGCGCGGCGGCGCCGCCATATCCGTCGATCTCAATACCTACCGCACGGCGCAGGAACCGGCCTGGCGCACCATCCAGTATTGGCATCTCGGCATCTGGCTGCTCGGCATGATGCCGATCTATGCGTTCTGGTTTTTTTCCCGCCGCCGCGCGGCCGAGCTGGCAAGACAGGAAGAAGATCGGCGCGAGAACGAGACGGCCTTCGCCGCCATGGCCGAAGGTGCGGTGATCACCGATGCCCAAGGCTGCATTCTTTGGGTCAACGACGCTTTTTGCACCATTTACGGCTACATGCGCAACGAAGTGATCGGCCAGAATCCACGCATCCTCAAGTCCGGTCGACACGATGCCACCTTTTACCGCGAGTTCTGGCGGCAACTGACACAAACCGGTCGCTGGCGTGGCGAAGTGTGGAACATGCGCAAGTCCGGCGACGTATTTCCGGAGGAACTCTCCATCCAGGCATTGCGCGATCCCGATGGCCGGATCGTGCGTTTCATTTCGATCTTCTCCGACATCACCGAGCGCAAACGCAACGAGGATGAATTGCAGAAAAAACGGCAACAGCTTGAGGAATCCGAGGCTCGCTTGCGGGAACTGGCCGAATTCCTTCAAACCGTGCGCGAGGAAGAGCGAACTCGCATCGCCCGCGAACTGCATGACGAGATGGGACAGGCGCTGACGGCGCTGCGCATCGATCTCGGCTGGCTGCGCAACAAATGTTCGCCCCTTGGCGCGCCGATGGTCGAACGCGTCGGCTCGGCGCTCGGCGTTGTCGAACACAGCATCGTTTCCCTGCGTCGCATCTCCGAGGACCTGCGACCGGCAATGCTGGACAGCCTGGGCCTGGCGGCCGCCGTGGAACATCATGTGGAACAGTTCTCGCAGCGCACCGGCATCCCCTGCCGCCTGAGCATGAACCGGGACGAGTTCGATCTGGACGACCGCCTGGCGACCGCGGTATTCCGCGTTGTCCAGGAAGCCCTGACCAACGTCGCCCGCCACGCCGAAGCCAACGAAGTGTCCATCGAGATCAACGAGACCGACGACGACATTCGGCTGACCATGCGGGATAATGGCCGTGGTTTTTCCGGCGCCCACGACAAGAAGACATTCGGTCTGCTCGGCATGCGCGAGCGCATCTCGATGCTCGGCGGCCGCCTGGAAATCGACAGCCAGCCCGGTCAGGGCACGTGCATCACCGGCTGGCTACCCCATAGGAAGGCGATACAAACATGATCAGGATTCTCATCGTCGACGACCACGCCATCCTGCGGGCCGGACTCAAGCACCTGCTGTCGGAATCCGTCGACATCGTGGTGGCGGGCGAAGCCTGCAACGGCGTCGATGCCCTGGCACTGGCTCGCAGCGAAACCTGGGAGGTTGTGGTGCTGGACATGTCCATGCCAGGCAAAAGCGGCATCGAACTGATCAAGCAGATCAAGATGGAGCATCCAAGGCTGCCGGTGCTCGTGCTCAGCATGTATGCCGAAGACATCTACGCCGTGCGTGCGCTGCGCGCCGGCGCCTCCGGTTACCTGTGCAAGGACAACGCCGAGCAACAACTGGAGCAGGCCATCCGCAAGGTGGCGAGCGGGGGTTTGTACATAAACCCATCGGTGGCGGAGAAACTGGCGGTCGAGGTGCTCGGCACTGCCGGCACCTCGACCGAGGCGCCGCTGCACACCCGTCTGTCGGACCGGGAATACGAGGTTCTGCGCTACATCGCAACCGGCCTGGGTGTCACTGAAATAGCCAACCGCTTGAATCTGAGCGTAAAAACGGTCAGCACCCACAAAACCCATGTCATGCAGAAAATGGGCCTTGTCAATACGGCGGAACTGATCCAGTACGCCATGAAGCACGATCTGGTGAACCAGGCGGGCAGCTAGCTGCTACCGAGTAGGAATAATCCTATCTCCGCAGCGTCGTTTCCTATGGCATAAATCATCCAATGCCGACTTCTGCTATCGATCGGCAAAGCGGATGATGCGCGCAGTGCGTCAATTCGTCGCAGCGACACTTCGTCGCGGCAGCACCGGGACGGCGGATGTCATCGGCACTGGGCAGCTTTTTGGAAATCAAGGGGAGCATATCTTATGAAGTCACATGGCAAGCAAGTCGCCACGCTGCTGTTGGCGATGGGGATAGGAATGGGGGCGAGCGCGGTCCGGTCGGCCGACACGCTGCAGGATGTGCTGAAACAGCGCGGTTTAAGTCAGCAGGATCTGCTGGCGGCGGCCAAGACCTACGTACCCACCGGCAAGCGCGACGAGTTCATCGCCTTCAGTTCGGGCGGTCAGTCGGGCCAGGTTATCGCCTATGCCATTCCCTCGATGCGTATTCTGAAATACATCGCCGTGTTCACGCCGGAACCCTGGCAGGGCTATGGCTTCGATGAAAGTTCGAAGAAAGTTCTGGCCGGTGGTCGCATCGACGGCAAGGACATCACCTGGGGCGATACCCACCATCCGGCGGTTTCCGAAACCAATGGCGAGTATGACGGCCAGTTCCTGTTCATCAACGACAAGGCCAATCCGCGCCTCGCCGTGATCGACCTGCGCGACTTTGAAACCAAGCAGATCGTCGTCAACCCGGTTTTCAAGTCGGAGCATGGCGGCGCCTTTGTCACCACCAATTCCGAGTATGTGATCGAAGCCGCCCAATATCCGGCGCCGCTTGAAAACAAGAAGTTCTACCCGCTCGAGGAAATGAACGAAAAGTATCGTGGCGGCGTCACGTACTGGAAGTTTGATCGCAAGGAAGGCCGCCTCCTGCCGAAGGAATCCTTCTCGCTGGAACTGCCGCCCTACTGGCAGGATCTGTCGGACGCCGGCAAGGGTCCCTCCGAAGGCTGGTCGTTCACCAATTCCTTCTGTTCCGAGCGCTACGTCGGCGGTATCGAAAAGGGTCGTCCGCCGTATGAAGCCGGTTGCTCCGCCAAGGACACCGACTACCTGCACGTGATCAACTGGAAGAAGGCCGCCGAAGTCGTCAAGGCCGGCAAGGCCAAGAAGATCAACGGCCACAACGTGATCATGATGGAAACGGCGATCAAGGAAGGCTTGTTGTACCTGATTCCCGAGCCGAAGAGTCCGCACGGAGTTGACGTGACGCCGGACGGCAAGCACATCATCGTCGCCGGCAAGCTCGACACGCACGTCTCCGTATATTCCTTCGACAAGATCCAGGCCGCCATCAAGGCCGGCAAATTCGAGTCCAAGGATGCCTATGGCATTCCAGTGATCGGCATGAAGGATGCGCTGCATACGCAGGTATCGCTGGGCCTCGGCCCGCTGCATACCCAGTATGACAGCAAGCCTTGCGTCGCCTACACCTCGCTGTATGTTGACTCGCAAGTCGCCAAGTGGAACTACTGCGAAGGCAAGGTGCTGGACAAGCTCAGCGTGCACTACAACATCGGCCACCTGATGACCATGGAAGGCGATTCGACCAAGCCGGCCGGCAAGTATCTTGTTGCGCTGAACAAGCTGGCGATCGACCGCTTCGTGCCTGTCGGTCCGCTGCATCCGCAAACCCACCAGTTGATCGACATCAGCGGCGACAAGATGCAGTTGCTCTATGACATGCCGCTGCCTCTGGGCGAGCCGCACTACGCCGTGGCGATCAATGCCAAGAAGCTGAAGCCGGCCGTGCGCTACAAGGTCGGCACCGACAGCCGTACCGACAAGCCGCATCCTGGTGCAGTCCGTGCCGGCGAGGAAAAGACCGTCAAGAAGGGCAACAAGGTCGAAGTATTCGGTACCGTGATCCGCTCGCACATCACGCCGGAAACCATCGAAGTTGATGTCGGCGACGAGGTGACGATCAACCTGACCAACCTCGAGCGTGCGCAGGACGAGACCCATGGCTTCACGGTATCGACCTACAACGTGCATGCCTCGATCGAGCCGGGCAAGACCGTGGCGGTGAAGTTCAAGGCTGACAAGGAAGGCGTCTATCCCTACTACTGCACGGAGTTCTGCTCCGCCCTGCACCTGGAGATGATGGGCTACCTGCTGGTCAAGCCGAAGGGCTGGAAGCCGACCAAGATGACGCTCGCCAAGGGCCACTACACGGAAACCGACTACAAGGCGACGGTGAAAAAAGTGGTGGATACCCAGGCGATCATCGACTCCGTCGTGGCCTACATCACCAGCGTCAATTACAAGGACTTCCCGGAAGTCGTGGCCATGGTGGAAGATGCATTCGACCAACTGGGCAAGACCAAGGGCCTCAAGGAGAAGCATGAAGGCTTTGCCGCCAAGAAGGATTGGGAAAATGCCAACCTCTGGGCCGAGCAGATCTGGCAATACCAGGTCAAGACCGCCGACCTCGGTTTGCGCGCCAAGACCTTCCTTGAACAGAATGGAGCCAAAAAGGTCAAGTAACACATGTCCCTGTTTGCTTGCGCCTGAGACGGTATCCATCCGGATATACCCCAGACGTTCGCGACAGGGACGGTATCCCCTCGTGGGATGACCTTGATCAGGGCAGTCTCGGGGGACAGAGTTTGTGCTGTCCCCCGCTTTTTTTACGAAAGGAATACCCATGAAATTCGGATTGATTCTCGCGGTCGTCGTCACAGCCGCCGCTACCCAAGCCGCCCCGGCTCTGGCCGACGGCAAGAAGCTGTATATGGAGAAGACCTGCGTCGCCTGTCACGGCGTGGACGCCAAGAAGCCGTTGCTGCCGGAGTACCCGAAACTGGCCGGGCAGAATGCCAAGTACGCCGAGAACCAGATAATGGACATCAAAAGCGGCAAGCGCGCCAACGGCAATTCCGCGGCGATGAAAGGCGTCTTGCATCTGGTTTCCGACGCGGAGATCAAGGAGCTGGCCAAGTACCTCTCCACGATCAAGTAACGGCGCATACTTGGGCTCGCTTGGAATACAAGCCAGCCCAATTGACGAGTATCAATGAAGTCCGATGCTCCTGTGTGCCACCATTGCCACGGTTCATACACACGAATTAGGAGGTAACAATGTACAAGATACTGACTCTGGCGCTCTCAATGGCGCTGGTTCCGGCATTCGCGCTGGCGGGGCCGCCAGCCGAAAAGAAAGCCGGCATCGAATCCAAGGACTACAAATGGAATGCCCAGGAGGGCGAGAAGATCGAAGCGCTCAAGATGAAGGGCGATGCCAAGGCCGGCAAGGGCGGCTACGAAGTCTGCGGCGCCTGCCACTTGCCGAATGGCGCCGGTCGTCCCGATGGAACCTTCCCGCAACTCGCCGGGCAGCACACCACGGTGCTGATCAAGCAGATGGCCGACATTCGCGCCGGCCTGCGTGACAACCCGACGATGTATCCCTTCGCCAAGGAACTGGTGGACGCGCAGGAACTGGCCAATGTTTCGGCCTACATCGAGAACCTGTGCATTCCGGTTGACCACGGCAAGTACGAGGGGCCCGACGCCGCCAAGCAGATTGCGGATGGCAAGGTGATGTACGAAAAAGAATGCATCGAATGCCACAAGGCCAACGGTGAGGGCATCAAGGACAAGTTCTACCCGGTGCTGGCCGGCCAGCATTACAAGTATCTGCTGCGCCAGATGACCGAGATCCGCGACGGCAAGCGCCGCAATGCCAACCCGGATATGGTCAAGATCATCAAGAAGTACGATGACAAGCAATTGGTGGCGATTTCGGCCTATCAGTCGAGCCTGACCATGCCCGGATCCATGTGCAAGGCGAAAGCCCCAGCCAAGGGCGGCAAGAAGAAGTAAATGTTTCCCCGCAAGGCCTCCCGTGCTTTGGCCTCGGCCTGAGCGCGGGGCGCTTGCACCCCGTTGTACCCCAACACAGAGAACAGAATGCAAGACCAGAAAAAACAGAACCTGCTGATCACCGGGCTGACCCTAGTGGCGACAGTGGCCTTGATCGCCGCCTACTTTGCGCCGATCTGGTGGGTTTCGCTGACGGCGCCGAACTACCCCAAGGATGCTTTTCCCGATGGCATTCGCATCCACTTTCACTTCAACGGAGTGTTTAACGGTTGCGCGGCGGTAGGAAAAGGCACCCAGATGGGCAACGAGACCCTGCAGGCCGACATGGGTGAGGACACCCCTCGTTACAACCCGATTCTGGACAAGGGCAAGGACGTGAATAAGGAGGCGAAGAGCCTCGATTGCGTCCACGAAATGAACACCATCAACCACTATGTGGGGATGTATCCGATCGACACCGGTTCTCCGGTGGAGTTGCGTTTATCGAAGTTCATCTTCGGCTGGTTTACCGTCATGCTGCTGGGTTTCACGGCGACGCAGAAGAAGAATCAACTGAAGATTCTGGGTGCGGGTTTCACGGCGGTTGCCGTGTGGATGGTGGTCGATCAGATCGCCATGGGCCAGTTGGACGCCTTCGCCGCTCACTACTACCACGAGGCAAGCACCTTCTTCAACCAGCCGGCCGTGCTGGATAAATGGAAAGCCAATTTGATACTCGCCACCCAGGTGTCGATGGCTGGAATGGTCGTGGCGATGGCGATCATCATGCTGGGCGTCTGGAAAATCCGTGGTTTTTCACTGCTGCTGGCATTGGTTCCCGCCCTGCTGCCGATTTTCTTCGTGATCGATTACGCCGGCTGGCTGTGGTTCTTCGGCCACAACATGCACCCGTGGGGCGCCTTCACCGTCAAACCGTTCATGCCGACGGTATTTGGCGAGGGCAAGGTGGCGCAGTTCTCGACCTTCTCCTATCCCTACTGGGGTTATGCGCTGCTGTTGCTGGCTTCCGGCTGCCTGATGATGGCGCTGCTGCTGCGTCGCCGCCAGATGCGCGAGTCATAGGCTCCGGCACATGAACCTGAAACGCTGGCGGGCTCTGTTGCCGGCTTTGCTGCTCGGTGTCTCATCGCTGCTGGTGGCGCGTCCAGCCGACCGCGACACAGCCGAGGACAAGCCCGCGGCCCTCCACGAACGCGACAAGCGCGTTCACGGCATGAAGCCATTCCAGAATCTGGTGGATGCGGCGCCGGTCGGCTCCATCCTGCGTCCGCCGCCCGGCACCTATTCCGGTCCGGTGGTAATGACCAAACCCCTGATCATCGAAGGTGGCGGGCAAGTCACGATCGATGCCGGCGACAGGGGCACGGTGTTTTCGCTCGAAGCCGATGGCGCGGTGTTGCGCGGCCTGCACCTGACCGGCTCCGGCGATTCGCACGATACGGATGACTCCTGCCTGGATGTGCGCGGACATCGCAACGTGATCGAGAATCTGGTCGTCGACAACTGCCTGTTCGGCATCGACCTCAAGCAGTCGAGCGACAGCATTGTCAGAAACAACAAGGTGCGTTCCAAGCCGCGCGACCTGGGCGTGCGCGGCGACGGCTTGCGCCTGTGGTACAGCGACCGCAACCTGATCGAAGGCAACGAAATCGCCGATTCGCGCGACATGGTGGCCTGGTATTCCCACAACAATACCTATCGCGGCAATGTCGGCACCCGCAGCCGCTACTCGATCCACTTCATGTTCGCCAACCACAACGTCGTCGAGGGCAACCGCTTTTACGACAACGCCGTGGGCGTCTATTTCATGTACACCGAGGGCGGCGTGGTGCGCAACAACCTGTTTTCCCACGCCACCGGCGCCGCCGGCATGGCGATCGGCTTCAAGGAAGCCAGCAATACCTTAGTCGAGGGCAACGAGATCATCTACTGCGGCGTCGGCATCGGCTCCGACCTGTCGCCCTTCCAGCCCGACAGCAAGATATGGATGCGCAACAATCGCTTTGCCTACAACGGCATCGCGATAAAGCTGACCAGCGAGTTGGGCGGAAATATCGTCACCGACAATATCTTTGAAGGCAATCTGACCAACGTCGTGCAGGCCGGGCGCGGCACATCCGGCCTCAACGAATGGCGGCGCAATTACTGGGATGATTACCAGGGCTTTGATCGTAATCACGATGGCGAGGGCGACACGCCCTACGAACTCTATGCCTATGCCGACCAGATATGGATAGAAATGCCGCCGGCGCGTTTTTTCAAGAATTCTCCGGTAATGGAACTGCTGGATTTTCTCGAACGGCTGGCGCCTTTTTCGTCGCCGGAGCTGACGCTGAAGGATGACAAGCCGCGCTTCGTCAAACCGGAGCGGTCCACGCTGAAGGTGACGGGATGAGCGAATCGACATCGCCGGATACCGTGAATCCGCCCCCGTCGCGGGAGCGCACGCGGCAGTCGCGCCGTCGCTGGCTGCGCACCGTATTGCTCACCGGTGGGGTGATGGGCGCCGCGCTCTCCGGATTTCTGCCCCTGGTTTACGCCCGAACCAAGCGTTTGCGGCCTCCGGGAGCGCTGGACGAAAAGGATTTTCTGGCCTCGTGCATCAAGTGCGGCCAATGCGTCCAGGTGTGCCCGGTACAGGCCATCAAGCTGGCCGATCTGGTCGATGGCGTGGGTGTCGGCGTACCGTACATCGACGCGCGCGAGCAGGCCTGCGATTTTTCCTGCGATGCCGTGCAGTGCATCCTGGCCTGTCCGACCGGCGCGCTGGTGTACAAGAAGCCCGCGTTTCTTGGTGCACGCAAGGGCGCGAAACTCGCCGCCGCGCCCATCCTCAAGGCCAAGGAGAAGGATGCCGAGCCAACCCTGAACCTCAGCGAGCGCATCGGTGTCGCGCGCCTGACCCGACCGGAAGCCTGCCTTGCGATTCAGGGCAAGGGTTTCAAGGGGCAGGTGCAGGGGGCCGCCTTCAAGGGGCGCCTGCGCTATATGGCGGTCGACCGCTGGAAGCCGATCCACATCAGCGAACACCCCTATGATGTTGCCGAGTGCGACCTGTGCGCGCGCGAATGTCCGGTCAAGGGAGCGATTTCCATCGAAACCGTATTTGCGCCCGACGGCACCCAGCGCAAGTCGCCGGTGGTGCATGAACCCTGCGTCGGTTGCGGAGTCTGCGCGATGATCTGCCCGGTCGAGCCGAGCTGCATCGTCATCGACGCACGCGAGGTGTGGAACACATGACACTCCGCTGTCGCTTCCCAATGTCGACGGCCCACCCCCCACCCCCCGCCCCGAGGGCGGGGGTGACTAGTCACCTCCCCCGCTCGGCGGGGGAGGCAGGGAGGGGGTGCCCGTTCTTGCGCGACGCGAGCGATCGAGAGGAGGCGCGATGAACCAATTTCTCAGACGCCGCTTCTTCGACCAGATTGCGGTGATGTTCGGTCGCGAGGCGAAGAAGCCTTCGGAAATCTCGGAACGCGCCCAGCAAATACATGTGCTGAAGCGTGCCACCAACAAGGAAAGGCTGGCGGAGGCGGCTCTCGCCCACGAGAAGGCGCGGACGGCGCACAAATGGCGCAATCGGCGCTGGGCGGTGCTGATCGCGGCCAACCTGATGTTCACCTTCTCGTTCTGGCTCGATATCCAGATTCTCGAAGGCGCGCTGACGGCCTCGCGCTTCGTCGGCTTTCACCTCATCGATCTCAACTCCGCGTTGCAGGTGATGCTGGCGCACAAGCACATCATCGTCAATCTGGTGATCGGCACGGCCACGGTCTTCGTGCTCTGGCTGCTGCTGGGCGGGCGCACGTTCTGCTCCTGGGTATGTCCGTATCATTTGCTGGCGGAGGGCGCGGAGGAGCTTCATCTTTACCTCGTCCGGAAAAAGCTGGTGACTGACCAGAACATCGACCGCCGTCTGCGCACCCTGTCCTGGATCGTCTTTGCCATGCTTGCCATCGTCACTGGCTACACGGTATTTGAAGCCATATCGCCCACTGGCATCCTGTCGCGGGCGCTGATCTACGGGCCGGGGCTGGCCTTGTTGTGGGTCCTTGCGCTGCTGGTGTTCGAGGTGTTTTTCTCGCGCCGCGCCTGGTGCCGTTACGCCTGCCCCATCGGCCTGACTTACGGAGTGGTCGGTATTTTCTCGCCGCTACACGTCAAGTACACGCTGGACAGTTGCTTTCATGAGGGCGACTGCCGCAAGGTCTGCCTCGTGCCCCACGTGCTCGACACCGTGATCAAGGGCCGCGCGGTGGATACGGAAATTCCGATCGGTCCCGACTGTACCCGTTGCGGCCTGTGCGTCGACGCCTGCCCGACGGGTTCGCTCACCTTCGACGTCAAAGGTCTCTCCAAACTGCTTTGAACAACGCATACTGCATACCATGATCCGCTTCTCAAACGTAACAAAAAACTTTCGCAAGACGCGCGTGCTCGACGACATCAGCCTCGAAATCGGGCTGTCCGAGCGTGTTGCGCTGATCGGCTCCAACGGCGCCGGCAAGACCACGCTGATTCGATGCCTGCTGGGCGAGTACATTTTCGACGGTCAGGTCACCATCGCTGGCCGCGATCCGCGCCAGGAACGGGCCGCGGTGCTGGGCACGATAGGTTTTGTGCCGCAACTGCCGCCGCCGCTGAAAATGCCGGTGGCGCAGTTGATCGATTTTTCCGCCGCGCTGTGCGGCACCGATCCGGCGCACATTCACCAACTGGCGCAGCGTCTGGGCCTCGATCCGGCGCCCATCCTGACGCGGCCCTTCGTCAAGCTTTCCGGCGGCATGAAGCAGAAACTGCTGATCGCGATTGCCCTCGGGCGCGACGCGAAAGTGCTGGTGATGGACGAGCCGGCCGCCAACCTTGACCCGGAAGCGCGCAAGATATTCTTCGAGCTTCTCGCCGAACGTCAGGAGGACGTCACCATGCTGATTTCCAGTCACCGCCTGAACGAGGTGTCGGCGCTGGTGAATCGGGTGATCGAGATGGACATGGGCAAGGTCGTGCTGGACGACCGCGTCGCCGACGATGTGTCGCTTTCCGGCCAGTTCGGCTGTCGCATTTCGATCAAACGCAGCGAGGCCGCGTTTACCAAGGCGATGCTCGCCTGGAACTTCCGCGATCTCGGTGATGGGCTGGAATGGCAGGGCGAAGTTCCGGGGCCGGACCGACTGCGCTTCATGGGCATGACCTCGCGCTACGTGGCGCTGATCAGCGACTTTTCGCTGGCCGAATCGAAAGTCGGCGCTGGCGGGACGGCGAATTGATGGACAGGCGCCGCTTCCTTGCCGCCGCCGCTCATGGATTGGCGCTGACGCCGCTGGCGGCTGCTCTGGCGGCCTGCGGACGTTCCGGCGCATGGCCGGAGGGCATGGCCGAGATCAAGTGGGACCGCGATACCTGCGCGCGTTGCAGCATGGTGATTTCGGATCGGCGTTTCGCCGCCGAGATGCGTGGCGGCGAGAAGAACATCGCGTTCAAGTTCGACGACATCGGCTGCGCCGTGTTCTGGATGCGCGACAAGCAAAAGGACTACCCTTGGCTGGCCGAGGCGGCCACCCGTTTCTGGGTGGCCGATGTCACCAGCGCCGGCGACAAGTGGATCGAGGCCCGCAAAGCGCAATTCATCGGCGGCAGAGTTTCGCCGATGGCATACGACTATGGCGCCATAGCCCATCCACAGGCCGGCTCTTTTGATTTTGAAGAAATGCGCCGGCATATCCTGGCGCTGGGAAGATAGTGATGAAACAACTCTGGCTGACCGCCAAGCTCGATATTGTCGAATCCCTGCGTGCGCGCTGGTTCCAGATCTACACGCTGGTCTTCGGCGGCATCGTCGCCCTGCTGTTCCTTTTTGGTTTGACCGAATCGCGCGTGCTCGGCTTCATCGGCCTGTCGCGCCTGCTGGTCACTTATATCCAACTGACCATGGCCATCCTGCCGATCTTCGTCCTCATCACCACGGTGCGTTCGGTGGCCGGCGATCGCGAAGCCGGCGTCTATGAATATCTGCTATCGCTGCCGGTATCTCTGGCGGCGTGGTTCTGGGGCAAGATTCTCGGTCGCTATATCGTGATCTTCCTGCCGGTGTTCGGCGCCATGGTGCTGGCGGTGCTCATCGCGCTGGTGCGCGACATTGAGGTACCGTGGGGCATGTTCGGCTACTACACGGCCCTGCTGGCGGTGATGGCGGCCTGCTTCCTGGGGCTGGGCATGTTGATCTCGGCTCTCGCGCGCAGCACCGACATGGCGCAGGGCGCCGCATTCGTGGTCTGGCTGACGCTGCTGCTGTTCCTCGACCTGATCCTGCTCGGCGTGATGATCCAGGGCAAGGTGTCGCCTGAAGTCGCCGTTACCCTGGCGCTGGCGAATCCCCTGCAGGTGTTCCGCACCGCCGCTCTCGCCTTGTTCGATCCGCAACTCATTGTGCTCGGCCCTTCCGCTTACGTCATTCTCGACCTGTTCGGCGTGACCGGCTACAAGGTCTTCGCGCTGGTCTATCCGACGCTTGTCGGCGTCGCGGCGGCGACCCTCGGCTACCAATTATTCCGGCGTGGAGATCTGCCATGAAACCCGTAATCGCCGCACTTCTGGCGTGCATCGGCCTGTCCGCCGCGGCAGCCGGGAATATATCGAGCGCGCCGCTGTTCGCCGCGACGCTGTTCGACCTCGACAACAAGTCCGTGGCCTTTGCCGCCTACAAAGGCAAACCGCTGATCGTGAATTTCTGGGCGCGCTGGTGTCCTCCCTGCCGCGTCGAGATTCCGGAACTGGTGGCGTTCCAGACGCGACACCACGCGCACGGCATCGAAGTCATCGGCGTGAACATCGAAAGCGACGCGCCACCGGTACGCGATTTCGCCAAGGCCTACGACGTCAACTATTCCGTGCTATTGACCCGCGACAAGGGAATCGATCTGCTGCAAGCTCTCGGCAACAGCAAGGCCGGCCTGCCGTACACCGTGGTCATCAACCGTCAGGGTGAAATCGTGGCAAGCAAGATGGGGGCGATGACCAGGGCGGAACTGGAAGCCGCCGGCGCGACAGCGCTTAAATGACAAAGAGATGAGAAAGCATATATGTCGAAACCCCTGGAACCGACCCTCGATGCCCTGCCCAACCCGTTTCTGCGCTACTTTGCGGCAACGCGACCGGCCTTCCTTTCGGTAACCTTCGTCGGCTGTTTGCTGGGTCTGGCCACCGCGGCTTATTCCGGCATCCCGCTCGGGCCGGCGCTGGCCACGGCAACGCTTTTCTTCGCCCTGATGGCGCATGCCGGCGCCAATGTCATCAACGACTACTACGATGCGCTTTCGGGCTGTGACGGAGCCAACACCGAACGGCAGTTCCCCTTCACGGGCGGCAGTCGCTTCATCCAGAACGGCGTCCTCGGCTTGCGCGCCACGGGCGTCTTCGGCTATTCGCTGCTGGCGGCGGTGGTTCCGGCGGGACTCTGGCTGACGGCGGTCAGCGGGTCGGGGCTGATGCTGATCGGCTTGGCGGGCCTGGTGGTGGGCTGGGCCTATTCGGCTCCGCCGTTGAAATTGCAAAGCCGTGGTCTGGGCGAATTCGCCATTACCTCGGGCTGGTTGCTGGTGGTCATCGGCAGCGACTTCGTGCAACGCCACGGCTTCGCCTTCGTTCCCGTCGCCGCCGGTTTGGGCTTTGCGCTGCTGGTGGCCAACGTGCTCTACATCAACCAGTTCCCGGATGTGAAGGCGGACGCCGGCGCGGGCAAGAACACGCTGGTGGTAAGGCTGGGGGTGGCCCGTGCACGCTGGGGCTATGTGGCGATTACAGCACTTGCTTACGGCTGGCCGCTGTCGATGGTGCTGACGGGTCATCTTCCGGCAACTGCGCTGATCGCCTTGCTGCCAATGGTCGCCAGCATCATCGCGGCACGTCGGCTCTGGTCCAGCGCCGGGCAGCCGGCGCAACTCACCCCAGCGCTCAAGCTGACCATTCTCGCCGCAAGTGCTCACGGCCTGCTGCTGGCCATCATTCTGACCATGCCATGGAGCCGACCGACCTGAAGACCGCGCAGGTCGTGACGTGAGGTATCGATGCGGGGTCCTCCGCTCAGGGCTGTGGTTGCTTGCCTGGTTCGTGCTGCCGGCGCTGGCGGCGGGACCCGCGCCCCTGCAGCCCCTGATTGACGCAACACCGGTAGGCGGCAGGCTTCATCTGGCGCCCGGCACTTATGCCGGGCCGGCAACGATAAATAAATCGATGACTCTGGATGGCGGCCATCAGGCCGTCATCATGGGCAATGGCAAGAGCACGGTGCTGTCTGTCGCGGCGAATGGCGTGACCATCCGGGGCGTGCGCCTGACCGGCAGCGGTGACTCGCATGATCGAATCGACGCCGGGATTTTGCTGGAAGGCGACGACCACAGCGTCGAGGACAACGACATCGATGATGTCCTGTTCGGCATCCACCTGAAGCAAGTCAATCGTTCGCGAATTACGGCCAACCGTATCATCGGCAAGGATCTGTCGCTGGGCATGCGCGGCGATGCGATGCGGGTCTGGAACAGCCGCCACAATGTCATTGAAGGCAATCGCCTGACCCGGGCGCGCGACCTGACCTTTGCCAACTCGGCGGATAACCGGGTTGTCGGCAACCGGTTTACAGACGGCCGTTATGGCATGAACATCGTTTTCTCGCCGCGCCTGCTGGTCGAAAACAATTTTCTGTCGAATACGGGTACTGGCATTATCGTGCTCTATTCGCCCGACTTGATCTTGCGCGGAAACCACGTGGCCCATGCCCTGACGGATGGCGGCGGCGGCATCGTGTTCAAGGAAAGCAATGGCGCCCTGGTCGAGAACAATGAAATTCTGCACTGTTCGGTGGGTCTCAAGGCCGATGCGTCGCTACAGTCGGTCGGTACGCTGACGGTGAGGAACAACCGCCTCGCACATAACATCATTGGCATGTTCTTCTACGGCGAGGAAGGCGGGCATCGCCTCCTTGACAACCGTTTCGAGAACAACCTGAGCACGGTGGCGATCAGCGCGCCGGGCGCCGGCAGCGCCAATGTCTGGCGCGGCAACTACTGGGATGACTATCAAGGCTTCGATCGCGATGGCGACGGTATTGGCGATACGCCGCACGAAATTTATCTGTTTGCCGACCGGATATGGATGGAAACACCCATGACGACCTTCTTTCGCAATTCGCCGGTACTCGAAATGCTGGATTTTCTCGAACGTCTGGCGCCCTTCTCGACACCTCATCGCGTGCTTCAGGACCCGCTGCCGCGCATGAAGTGACGGCGCGCCAGCGGCAGGACATTTCCTCACGGGATCATTGGCCGGCCAGTAGCCGCTTCAGATCGGCGGCGATATTGGCGGGCGCTTCGCCGTGCTTTATCAGCAAGCGCAGACGGCCCTGCGGGTCGAACGCATAGCTGCCGGTGGAGTGGTCGACGCTGTAGCTGGTCGGGGTCGATCCCGGTCGTTTGGCATAGAACACCTTGAAATCCTTCGCCACCGCCGCGATACCTTTTTCGTCGGCATACAGGCCGAGAAAGCTCGGGTGGAACGCCGGTACGTAGTGGGACAGCAATTCAGGCGTGTCGCGCGCCGGATCGACGGTGGCGAACAGCACCTGCACCCGTTTCGCGTCTTCGCCCAGAAGCCCCATGGCGGCGGTCATGTTTGAGAGGGTGGTGGGACAGACATCGGGACACTGGGTATAGCCGAAGAACAGCACGACGGCCTTGCCGCGAAAATCGGCGAGGCGGCGCGGCTGGCCATGATGGTCGGCGAGGCTGAAATCCTTGCCCCAGTTCACCGTCGAAATGTCGGTGGAAACGAATTGCGACGGCTCGGAGCATCCGCCCAGCAACAGCGCAAGGCACAGCAATGGGACTGACAGCAGCTTCATGGAAACCGGAACTTGGGTAGTTGGGGCGGCGATCAGTGTAGCATCCATACCTTGCTGCATTTTCCCCGTTTTCGCGGGGTGATTGGATGAAGCAGTACCCTCGACAAATGTGCCAAAAATATGCGGATGGAAGGGATGCGACGGTGACACGGACCGGCATCAAATTGTTCTGCGCGTTGCTGCCTCTGGCCTGGACCGGCACGGCGATCGCCCAACCCCTCGTCGAGGAAGACCTCGCCATGGCCTATGGCGACAAGGCCACCGTCAGCATCGCCACCGGCAGCCAGTTGGATCTGCGCCGCGCGCCAGCCGTGGCGACGGTGATCACCGCCGGGGACATCAAGGCCATGGGCGCCACGGACCTCGACGAAGTGATGGAAACCGTGCCGGGGGTGCATGTCTCCCGCGTCGCCGCCAACTACTTTTCGACATACATGATCCGCGGCATTGTCGGCAACCCGACCAATCCCCAGGTGCTGATGCTGCAAAACGGCATTCCGGTCAACGATTTGTACCGTGGCGACAAGGGCCAGTCCTGGGGCGGCCTGCCGCTGGAGAACGTCGCCCGCATCGAGGTCATCCGCGGTCCCGGCTCCGCGCTTTACGGCGCCGACGCCTTTGCCGGCGTCATCAACATCATCACCAAGACGGCGGCTGATATACAGGGTACCGAGTTCGGCGCGCGCGCCGGCTCGTTCAATACACGGGACGCATGGGTGCAGCACGGCGGCAAATTGGGGGCGGTGGACGTCGCCGCCTACCTGCGCGTCGGCGGCACCGACGGCAGCAAGGAAACCATCGCGCGGGACAGGTTCAGCGGCACCGCCAACCCCTCCCTCGCCCCGGGGCCGTTGAACAACGGTTACGACGCCGTGGACGCCGGTCTCGATCTCGCTTATGACAAATGGCGCCTGCGCGCCGGTTACAAGCTGCGCGACGATGCCGGCACCGGCGCCGGCATCGCCTCGGCGCTCGACCCGGTGGGCAGGGAAAAAAGCGAACGCATCACGGCCGACGTTTCCTGGAGCGATCCCCGGTTCGCCCGCGACTGGGGGCTGGGTTTCACCGGCAGCTATCTTCATTATCTGGAACACGCGCATTACCAGTTGTTCCCGCCGGGCTTTGCGGCGGGCGCGTTCCCCAATGGCATGATCGGCGAGCCCTCCCGCGATCAGCGTCAGTTGCGGCTATCGGCTTTCGCCACCTATGCGGGCTTCACCGGCCACAGCCTGCGTTTCGGCGCCGGCCACGACGACCTGAATCTCTACAAAACGGGCACCCGCAAGAATTACCTGTTGACCGCCGGCGCGCCGAGCAACGATCTGGCATTCAATGGCGGTGCGGTGGTTGACTACTACGACCGGCAGTCGCATATCCTGCCCCACCGGCGCAAGCTCGATTATGCGTATGTCCAGGACGAGTGGAACTTCGCCCGCGACTGGACCCTGACGGCGGGCCTGCGCCGCGACATCTACTCCGACTTCGGCGGCACCACCAATCCGCGCCTCGCCCTGGTCTGGGATGCCAGCCTCAACCTGACCGCCAAGCTGCTCTATGGCCAGGCTTTCCGCGCCCCGTCCTTCACCGAGCAGCACGGCATCAACCCGGTGGCCGACGGCAATCCGGCCCTGAAACCGGAAACCATACGCACCCTCGAAGCCGCGTTTTCCTGGCAGGCGCGCCATGACACCCAGATCAACCTGAGCCTCTTCCGCCACCGCACGCAGGATGTCATCGCGGTGGTGGGCACGGCCTTCGCCAACACCGGCGGCCAGCATGGCAGTGGCATGGAGCTGGAAGCGACCTGGGACGCCGGTCGCAACCTGCGGCTGACGGGCAATTACGCCCGGCAGCGCTCCATCGACGATGCGACGCAGGCCGATACCGGCCTCGCGCCCCACCATCACGCCTACATCCGCGCCGACTGGCGTTTTGCCGGGGGCTGGCTGCTCAGCCCGCAGGTCAATTGGGTCGCGGAACGCAAGCGCGCTTTCGGCGATACGCGTCCCGAGGTGGCCGACTACAGCACGGTGGATATCACGCTGCGTACCAATCGCGGCACGAAACAGTGGGGGTTCGCTGCCTCGGTACGCAACCTGTTCAACGCCGATGCGCGCGAACCCAGCCTCGGCAATCCCGTGTATATCCCCGACGACCTGCCGCTGCCGCGGCGGTCGTTTTACTTGCAGGCAACATACTCGCTATGAACCTGACCAACGTGATCACACAAACGGCAAGCTGGCAGAGCATTGCCGGGTTGCGGAGCGTCACGTTCCACTGGCGCGGTGTTGTCGCGCGCTGGCGTACCGCGCTGTGCTGCGTCATCGGCATGACGTTGATTGCGGCGGCGGCCGCGCTGCAACCGGGACGCGGCATTGCCGTCATTTACCCGGACATCGGCGAACCCTACCGCGGCGTGTTCGCCAGGATCATCGAGGGCATCGAGCAACAAACCAGAAGCCGCGTCCCGAGCTTCGCCATCGGCGCCAACCCGAACATGCAGGAAATCGCCGCCGAGCTGCGCCGCCAGGACATTCGCGTCGTCATCGCGCTGGGACGCAACGGTCTCAAGTTCACCTCCGGCCTCGAACGCGACATCGGCGTCGTTGCCGGCGGCGTGCTTTCCATCCCCGAGGCGGACGCGCGCAACATTTCGGTACACAGCCTGGCGCCGGACCCCGGCCTGCTGTTCGCCCGGTTGCAGACCTTCATGCCCGCCGCGAAACGGGTCTTCGTCGTATACGATCCAAAGCAGAACGCTTGGCTGATGCGCCTGGCCAGGGAGGCGGCGAGAGCGCGCGGGCTCGAACTCGTGGTCAATGAAGCGTCCGACCTGAAGACGGCGCTGTTGATCTACCAGGACATCTTCGCCGGCGCCGACCCTCAGTACGACGCGCTCTGGCTGCTACAGGATTCGACGACGGTGGACGAAACCTCGGTGCTGCCGCTGGTGCTGCGGGAAGCATGGGGGCGCAACATTGTCTTTTTTTCCAGCAGCGTCACCCACGTCAGGCGCGGCGCGCTGTTCTCGCTCTATCCCGACAATGTCGAAATCGGGCGCCACCTGGCGAATTCGGCGCTCGGCTACCTGTCGTCGGGCGGCCAGGGGCCGCGCGGCATGGTGTCGCTGAAGGCGGTGCGACTGGCCGTCAACGTCCGCACCGCCGGGCACCTCGGCATCAACCTCGCCGGCAGGCAGAATTTCGATCTGGTTTTCCCCGAACAGTGACGGCCCAATAGCATGTCTATCGACTACCGCGTCTTCCGCAACACGGCGTTCAAGCAGCAGTTGAACATCGCCGTCACGGTGGGCGTGATCTTCTTCGCCATAGCCTCCTCGCTGCTGATCTCGTGGCAGGGCAGCCGCCAGATACGCCACACCCTGCTCGAACAGGGCGAGCACATCGCCGGCAACCTCGCCAGCCAAAGCAAGCTGGCCTTGCTCTATGCCTCTGCGGAAAACGCCAACGAAGCCGTCAAGACCGCGCTGTCATTCACCGATGTCACGCGCGTCGAAATCCGCCACGCCAGCGGTCGACCGCTGGTCGTGCGCGGCAAGGCAGTCGTCGAGGCGAACGATGCGCCGCTGGCGGACAAAACCATCCGCCAAGCCTACCTGGAGATGGAAACCGGCGATGCCTGGCGTTTCGTCGCGCCGGTGCTGAGCGAAGGCGACGACTCGCCGTTCGCCGTGATCGAGCGCAAGGAGGAGGTACTCGGCTTCGTCCGCGTGGTGCAAAGCAAGGCGACGCTGTCGCGCATGCTGACACAGATATTCCTGCTCAACCTCCTCATCTCCCTGGTCTTCGCCGTCGCCTTCCTGTTCGTCCTGCGCAAACTGGCCGGTCGGCTGACGCACCCAATCACGCAGTTATCCGTGGCCATGGCGCGCGCCGAGCGCGGTGAATCCAACGTCCGCGCCGTCGTCAGCGGGCCGAAGGACATTCGCGACATGGCCAAGGCTTTCAACAGCATGATCGGCGCGCAGCAGGAGCGCGAGACGGCCTTGCGCGAGAGCGAAGAGCGTTTCAGCCTGTTCATGGACACCCTGCCGGCGGCGGCCTTCATCAAGAACCAGGACGGTACCACGCTCTACGTCAACCGTTACATGGAAAACATTTTTGGAGGACGGGACTGGCGTGGCAAATCCACGCGGGAGCTTTTCCCGCCCGAACTCGCGGAAAAGATAATCGCCGACGATCGACGTTCGCTGGAAGCGGGGTATTCGGTCATAGAGGAACAAGTGCCGGGCGCGGATGGCCAATCGAGGCTCTACCAAACGCACAAGTTCAGTATTCCCCGGCAAGGGCAGCCTCCCTTGCTCGGTGGCATTGCCCTGGACATCACCGAGCGCAAGGCATCCGCCGACAAGATCGAACATCTGGCCTTCTACGACCCGCTCACCGATCTGCCCAATCGGCGACTCCTGCTCGACCGCCTGCAACAGGCGCTGACCAGCAGTGCCCGCCACAATCGTCATGGCGTCTTGATGCTGTTGGACATGGATGATTTCAAGACCCTCAACGACACGCTGGGACATGACGTCGGCGACAGGTTTCTGGTGGAGGTGGCGCACCGCCTGCAAACCTGCGTACGCGAAGGCGATACCGTGGCGCGTCATGGAGGCGACGAGTTTGTGGTGATTCTCGAAGACCTCAAGGAGGACACGCTCGCCGCCATGCAGGCGGAGAGCGTTGCCGTGAAGATTCAAAACGCGATGCGCCAGCCTTTTGTACTCGACCTGGCCCTTGCCGGGGGCAAAGAGAATACGCGCAGCTATCACTGCTCGTCGAGCATCGGCATCACGTTGTTTCGCGATAACTCCGTCTCGGTCGATGAGTTGATGAAACGCGCCGACACGGCGATGTATCAGGCCAAGGCGGCGGGCCGCGACACGCTGCGCTTTTTCGACCCGGACATGCAGGCCGTGGTCACCGCCCGAGCCGCACTGGATAGCGACCTGCGCGAGGCCGTGCAGGAAAGGCAGTTTCTCCTCTACTACCAGCCCCAGGTGGACGCCGCAGGACGCACGACGGGCAGCGAAGCCCTGGTGCGCTGGCAACATCCCCGGCGCGGCATGGTGTCTCCCGCCGACTTCATTCCCCTGGCCGAGGCAACGGGGCTGATCCTGCCCATCGGCCTTTGGGTGCTTGAGACCGCATGCGAGCAACTGGTGGCCTGGGCAACCGTGCCGAACATGTCGCATCTCACCGTGGCGGTCAATGTCAGCGCCCGCCAGTTCCGCCACCCGGACTTCGTCGATCAGGTGCTGGCGGTGCTGGACAGCACCGGAGCCGATCCGGGAAAACTCAAGCTGGAACTCACCGAAAGCCTGTTGCTGGACAATGTGGAAGACATCATCGAGAAAATGACCGCCCTCAAAGCCAAAGGCATCGGCTTCTCGCTGGATGACTTCGGCACCGGCTATTCGTCGCTGTCCTATCTGAAGCGGCTGCCGCTGGATCAGTTGAAAATCGACCAGTCCTTCGTCAGGGATGTGCTGACGGACCCCAACGACGCCACCATTGCCCGCACCATCGTGGCCCTGGCGCAAAGCATGGGCCTAGCCGTTATCGCCGAGGGCGTCGAAACCGTGGCGCAGCAGGAGTTTCTTGCCGCCAACGGCTGCCATGCTTATCAGGGCTATCTGTTCGGCCGGCCCATGCCGGCGACGGAATTCGATCTGCTGTTGAATCGGGGCTGATGCGCCGGGGCATGTTCGCCCTCGCCTTCGCGCTGCTACTGACCGACTACGCCCAGTAGCCGGCTGCCGAGCAAAAGTCGGCGCTGGCGGGACGCCGCTTCCTTGATCTCTGCTGCCCAAATCCAAAGCCGACAGATCGCGCGCAGTCGCCAGAGTGGCAGGTTGGCGAATGGACGTCTTTCCGGATCAATGCCGCCGACTGGCATAATAAGGCCCGTAATTTGCAATCGGTATCAGGATACATAAGCTCGTTGGTCTGAAAAAGCTTGGAGGGGTGTTTAACACCCCTCCAACTCACTCTATTACCAGTCGAGTTTATCGTTATGGCCGTGATCAATTCCAGCGTCTGCGCCGTGATCTGCCCCAGATTTACCGTGCGAGTCCTGATGCTTGTCAGCAGAATTATCAGCATCCTGCTGAACTTCAACCTCATCAGTCCAGCAACCCTGCCCGCTGGTTGCACCATCCTGATCCATATCGATTTCGATTACATCCGTCCAGTTAGCAGTTGACTGGGCTTGCGAATGGAAGTCGTCGATCGCGAATGGATTGTGATCTTCTTGACCTGAGTTGCCCCGACCTGAATGCTCGCTGTTTTCAGCATTGTTATTCGTAGCTGAATTACCTGGAGCATTCTGATCGCCGTTGCCGTGGCCGTTGTTGCCCTTGGCAACATTGTCACCGTCATTCACATTGTCAGAGGACGTGGTCACCGTAGTCGGAGTCGTTGCGCTAATCACCGTAGTCGGCGTCGTGGCACTGGTCGCCGTGGTAGCGCTGGTTGCCGTCGTTGGAGTCGTTGCGCTAGTCACCGTCGTTGGAGTCGTTGCGCTAGTCACCGTCGTCGGGGTGGTTGCGCTGGTCACCGTCGTCGGGGTGGTTGCGCTCGTCACCGTCGTCGGGGTGGTCGCGCTAGTCACCGTCGTCGGGGTGGTCGCGCTAGTCACCGTCGTCGGGGTGGTCGCGCTGGTGAGCGAATCTTCTCCTGATTGCTGCCAGTCAAGATCACTTTCATCCACAACACTGACATTTTCCCCGCCAAAGGTCCCGCCGCCACCTGTCAGGTATTGGGACAAGCCTTCTTCAACTGGGTCTATCACATTGCCGTCACTGCCATACATCTGAGGACCGGCCTTGATGTAGTAATCCGTAACCGTGCCGCCATACAGGGTTTCAATCGCGGAAATGTAGCCCTGCGGGTGAGTCGGGTTTTTTACATCACCACCATACTCGTCAATCTTTACCCCGATAACTGATCCGTCCGACCGCTCGACCAGCATCAGTACATTCGAAATGCCATAGTCAATATCGGGTGGCGGGGTCGTCGGTGACGTCGGTGTCGTGGCGCTGGTCACTGTGGTCGGTGTCGTGGTGCTAGTTGCCGTGGTCGGTGTCGTAGCGCTGGTCACCGTCGTCGGCGTCGTGGCACTAGTCACCGTTGTCGGGGTCGTGGTGCTCGTGACGGTGGTCGGTGTTGTGGCGCTAGTTGCCGTGGTCGGTGTCGTGGCACTGGTCACTGTGGTCGGTGTCGTGGTGCTAGTTGCCGTGGTCGGTGTCGTAGCGCTGGTCACCGTCGTCGGCGTCGTGGCGCTGGTCACTGTGGTCGGTGTCGTGGTGCTGGTCACCGTCGTCGGCGTCGTGGCACTGGTCACTGTGGTCGGTGTCGTGGTGCTAGTTGCCGTGGTCGGTGTCGTAGCGCTGGTCACCGTTGTCGGGGTCGTGGTGCTCGTGACGGTGGTCGGTGTTGTGGCGCTAGTTGCCGTGGTCGGTGTCGTGGCACTGGTCAC
>Ga0209211_10002076_pt1 | contig 35495 bp, 36 predicted proteins | sample RifGroA2_FD_183992 | JGI IMG/M metagenome (GOLD analysis project Ga0209211, IMG submission 183992) | Groundwater microbial communities from Rifle, Colorado, USA - Groundwater A2 (SPAdes) (version 2) | ecosystem: Environmental > Aquatic > Deep subsurface > Groundwater | place: Rifle, Colorado... | reverse complement strand
CCTATAAATTCTTTTTTATATTCTTTTAGATCAACCTCTGGTTCAAGCCAAATTGTGGTCAATTGATGCAAATCAGCATATTCATAACTAGTGACATAAGGACTTGATGTTATTTGAATATCAACACTATTATTCTTGGCTGGCTGATGTCTAGCGTCTTGCCGTTTTATTATTAAATATCTATTTATATTGCGCTTAACTTTTTCAGGCACAATAGCCCAAAAGGCCTCGTTTCCTTTTATCATTCTTCTAAGATGTTTTTTAAAAGCAGCTATGGGCTTTGTTATTTTTTTCTCTTTATCTATAGTAGGTTTTGTGCTACTCATTAACCAACGAGAGCATATTTTAAGAATATGACTAAAACAACATTTCAAAAATAGTTTTACATCCTCATCTTTTTCATAATTTATTCTTGTTAAGATTACACCTAGTTCCTTAATTACTTTTGGCTCAAACCAATACTCTATTCTCTCAATTTTTGATTTAGGAATACACGGCTTATATTTCTTAGAAGAATTCAAAGCCTCTCCTTCTAAAAAACTCAAATCGTTAATAAATTTATCTACTCTATTCTTTAATAAGATAGGCTCAATAGGCGTACATTTAGCGCGACTGATAAGCTCTGCGCTATAATTAATATCTGTCCCGCTTGTAGAATATCCTCTCGCAACAGCAGATGCCAAAGTGGTGCCGCTGCCCATGAATAAATCATTAACATGAAATGAACCGTAACCAATACTATATTCATCTAAAAGTTTTTCTACTAATTGAGGGATAAATTTGGCAGGATAACGATGGTAACAATGAGTAAGTTTAGAGGTTTGACTTGGTGTAGTTCCTTCAAAACTCCACTCATGAGAAATCTTTGTATTTCGGAATTTATCCAAAATTCTATCCGCAGAAAGAATCTCATTTTTGGTCTTTTGCAATTTTTCTAGCGCTATTGTTCCCATAAACACAAAAACCTCCGCCATTTCTAGGCGAAGGTTTTAATTGATTAACGTGGCAGTTCCCCCTTCGAAACATACCACTTTGTATTTAGTTTTATATCTTAAGTTAAAGTTTATCATAAAATCTATCTTTGTCAATCATTTTCTGCCTGCCAAGTTATCTAATCCTACGCCAAGAGCATCTGCTAATTTTGAAAGCGTATCAAAAGTAGGATTGCTCGATTTCCCTGATTCTATTTTTACAAGAGTATTATAAGGAATATCCGCAAGCCTTGCGAGTTTATCCTGAGAGAGTTTTTTTTGCTTTCTTAATTTTTTAATATTCGAAGATAACATTTGCTTGACTTTGGCCTTGTATATGGTATTATATTACCAGTCTTATATAACCGTTATTCTTAAACCATATTATACAATAAATATCTTAAGAATTAAACCAAAATCTGCTCTTTTGTATATTTTAAAGGATTGGTTTTTCTTTCCCTCTCAAAAAGCGAAATTTTGGTGGGGGAAAATTTCGCTTTTTGAGAGGGAGCTTGAGCTGGCTCGGACTCTGGCCGTATGGAGTGTTTTGGGATGTGTGATAGGCCAGAGGCGGACGAACGGCATTAGATATTTTAGATAGCGATAGAGTGAGGACGCTGTCTGCTGCGGCGGTGGGCGGCGGCACCGCCGCAGCAGACAGCCGAGCCACACGTTGAAAATTTTAAAGGCATTTTATTTTAAGGGTAAACCCTTAAAATATATTCGAACAAACTTATAAACGCTCCACCACATTGACCAATTCGAAACTTTATCCCTGTCATCCAATAGGGCAAGGGTTTGAATCCTGGTGTGAGCCACGTAATAGGGCTTGAATTTTTTCTCACCGTCAACAATGCTATAAAAATCCTCATTACTATCAGAGACCGGCTCAAGCTGTACGGTTCCCAGAAGGGCTTTTAGAGCTAAAGCGGAAGAGCAGGTGTTTTTATCCAGTGTTTGATGGAGGTTTTCCAGCCTGTCTTTTATCCATTCTTTTGGGGGAGCCTTAAAGGTATTCTGCCTCTGGAATTCTAAGGATTTAATATCTTCTTTTAAATTCTCGCTTTTTATCTCTACTTCTTTTAACGCTTCGGATACGGCCTTTGAGAAATTACCCACTTTAATATAATTCAGGTAATTCCGCATTTCCTGGAGCACTTTCTCATTCTCAGACTTCTTTTTCTTGATAAGCTCAGGCACTTCATTCATGCCGGAGGACACCAGTTTTTCTACTTTCTCATAAACATAGCTTAAATTCTCCAAATTAAAAAATATTAAAAATATTTGAAAGAAAACCGCCTCTGGATGTGTCTATATTATAGGACATGAGATTGCTTCGGCCGCCAAAGGATTGACGGCCCGCAATGACAAACATGGAGGCGGGTATGGGGGAGTTGGTTCCGGAAGAAGTGATTGAGCGGAAGATATTTATGATTCGTGGACATAAGGTAATGCTGGATAGGGACTTAGCAGAACTTTATGGGGTAGAAACAAGGGTTTTGAATCAAGCAGTTAGAAGAAACATAGACCATTTCCCAGAGGATTTTATGCTTTCTCTGACTAGAGAAGAAATATTGAACTTATCACAGATTGTGATAAGTTCAAAGATTAAGCATGCTCCTAGTGTTTTTGTTTTTACGGAACAAGGAGTGGCAATGCTTTCCAGTGTGCTCAATAGCAAAAGGGCTGTTCATGTCAATATTCAGATTATGAGGGCATTTGTTAAACTAAGACAGATTCTGTTTATGAATAAAGAACTTGCGCATAAACTGGCGGAACTCGAAAGAAAGATTGGAAAGCACGATGCTGATATACAGGCTATATTTGAGGCTATTCGCAGGCTTGCCGCGCCTCAGCCGGTAAAGTCGAAGCCTCAGATAGGCTTCAAATCTGATCCCGACTGGAAATCACCCTGAACTTGATTAATTGAAAATATGTGATATACTCTATTTACAATTAAATAGCGGTCCCGAGTTTGGAAGGGGTAAATCCCGGACATTAAAAAAGTAAAACCTTCATAGGAGAAATTCTTGTGAAGGTTTTTTGTATTTTAAAGGCCTTCAAGTCGTATGTTAGAAGGGGGAAGCTGCGACTTTAAAATAATTAAAACCTTCTTTGTTTAAATTTAGCAATAAAACAAAGGAGGCTATATGGCTATTGTGAAGTTAGTTAAAGTCCCGCTTGTAATTCTGGTATCTCTTGCCGCAACGTTTCTTTTCTCTATCAATATTTCTGCGTTTTCGACAAGTCAGTTTCCTTTAAATAAAGGGGATATATTGGTATACCAAGAAGAGCTGGTGGATCAGGGCTTGGTATATGACTTTGAGGTAGAGCATAAACCTATAAAAGGCTACATAGAATTTTATGAGATCTACAATAAGTACGCCAATGAAAAGGTAAGGGTCGGGAAAAGAAAAACCTTTCATAAAGAAAAGCTCTTATTAAAAGAAGAAGGCCTAAGGTATGGTTTTCCTTTAAAGGTAGGGTTAAAATGGGATGAAGAAAGTGATTTTAAACGAAATGACAATATGTATTGTTGGTATGTTGAAAAAATAGAAGACGTGACTGTTCCTGCAGGGACTTTCAAAGATTGTTTTAAGATAGTTTATGATACATGTCCGGATACTACCGCAGAATGGTATTATCCAGGCGTAGGCATTATCAAATACGAATATTGCCACCACGGAACTATAACTAATGAAACAAGAGAATTGATTAAGATTGTTAGAAAATGAGAATCCTGCGAAAGGTTTTTATTTTATGGCTTAGAATTGTAAACAAAAGGAGGATGTATGGAAGGGATTAAGGTTTTAAGAAGTACTCAGATAATTATTCTGGGAGTATGTTTTGTGGTGGCAACCATAGTATCTACAGTGATATTTTCGCAAGGACTTATTAAGATCAAAAAATTCTCAAGCGAGGTAATAAAAGTAACAGGCTCGGCTGAAAAAAATATCGTATCAGACTACATGGTGTGGACATCAAGTTTTTCAAGAAAAGATTTAAAGATGGTGGATGCTTTCAGCAAGCTAAAAGAAGATCTGGTTATGGTAAAAGAATATCTTTCCAATAACGGAGTAACGCAAGAAGAGCTTATTATATATCCAGTGGCTACCGAGGTGTTATATAAGAAGACTGAGAAAGGAACCAATACAAATGAAATTGAAGGCTATCGCCTGACTCAGGGCTTAGAAATGCGCTCCAAGGATGTTACAAAAACAACTGATATTTCGAGGCGGTCTACAGAGCTTATAGAAAAAGGCATAGAATTTATGTCTTATGCCCCGGAATATTTCTATACAAAACTTCCAGAACTTAAACTTGAAATGCTCGCAGAAGCAACTTCAAATGCCAAGAAAAGAGCCGAGCAGATGGCTGTTTCAACTGGCAACAAGATAGGTGTTATGCGTTCAGCCAGGATGGGAGTTTTCCAGATAACGCCTGTTAATTCTTTTGATGTATCTGATTATGGGTATAACGATACAAGTTCATTGGAGAAGAAAGTCAACGCCGTGGTAAATGTAGAATTTGCTATTTCGGAATAGTTGAAAAGGCACATTAATAGTTTATTGTAAGGTCAACTTCTATTGACACCCATAATCAAAAAGGGCTACAATAGGCATATATAAAGGAAACTTAAAATGCCTGCCTATACTTGTAATAATTGCATTAATCTTAAAACAAAGCTAATCACCAAAAAAGATATAAGTAATATTAATAAGAAAACGGTCCAAGGTGCTATTAAAAAGCACGATATCGAGTTTTTAGGCTTAATGTTTCCTTTTAACCTTACTGCTTATAAAAGAATAACTAAGTACGGTGAATGTAAAGCAATCTATTGCAGTGAACATATACTCCAAAGAGATCTTTATATTCATAAAGATAATTCTAATATAATTCCAGAGGTAAAGCCTTGCCCAAAGTACAAATAAAGAAATCATCGGATCAGGATAAGATTAAAAGGATCGCAGATTTATTAAGAGGCGCTAAAAGCGTTTTATTTATCACTGGAGCAGGCATATCAGCGGATTCCGGGCTTCCTACCTATAGAGGCATAAGCGGGCTATATAACGACAAGGCCACAGAAGATGGCATCTCGATAGAAATGGCTCTCGCAGGAGAGACCCTTGAAACAAAGCCGTACATTACCTGGAAATATCTTGCAAGGATAGAAGAAAAGTGCCGCGGCGCAAAGCCGAACCGGGCGCATGAAATCATAAAGGAAATGGAGCGTTATTTCGAAAGAGTCTGCGTATTCACTCAGAATATAGATGGCCTGCATCATAAGGCAGGTTCTAAAAATATCATAGATATACACGGGGACATGTATAAGCTGATCTGCCCGCATTGCATGTGGCGCAGAAGAATCAAGGATTATAGCGAGATAAGAATCCCGCCTGTTTGCCCTGAGTGCAATAAAATAGTCAGGCCGGAGGTAGTATTTTTCGGAGAGACATTGCCATATGACAAGTGCCAGATTTTACTAGAGGAACTGGAAAAAGGTTTTGATGTGTATTTTTCCATCGGCACCACAAGCGTATTTCATTATATAAGCCAGCCTATGGTGGACGCTAAGGCCAATGACCGGCCCACAATAGAAATCAACCCCGATCACACGCATATATCAGATATAGTGGACATAAAGCTCCCCCTTGGCGCAGCTGAGGCGATGGAAAAGATATGGAGTGAATATAAAAATTGTACATAGGAGATAACATATGAATCAATTAAGCAATGCAGGGCATGGTTCTATTTTTGAGAGTGTTAAAAAAGTCAATGATAACGGCGTTCAATATTGGCTTGCCAGAGATTTTCAAAGTATTTTGCAATATAGCAGTTGGGATAAGTTTTTAAACGTTATAGAAAAAGCCAAAGAAGCCTGTCGTAATTCAGGCCATAATTCCGAAGACCATTTTTCCCATGTGGTAAAAATGGTTCCTATTGGTTCCGGGGCGCAGAGAGAAACAGAAGATATTAAACTATCTCGTTATACCTGTTATCTTATTATCCAAAATGCCGATCCTGCCAAAGAAATCGTTGCTTTGGGCCAGACTTATTTTGCTGTGCAGACCCGCAGGCAAGAGTTGTCCGACGAATTCGGCAAGTTTGAAAGCGATGAAGAAAAACGATTATTTCTTCGTCAACAGATGAAAGAGCATAACAGGTACTTGGCATCAGCGGCTAAAGAGGCAGGCGTTGTCAAGCCGCTTGACTATGCTATATTTCATGCGCTCGCTTGGGACAGTCCCCTTTTTTATTGAGATTGGCCGAACTCAGTTGAGTTCGGCACTTCCTCGGACATTACGTCCTCGGTCGCTTTCTTTACGGTTTTGGGATCAATGCCTAGAATTTTGCCTATCTTTAGATATGACATACCCAATAAGTGTAATTCGGTTGCTTTTTGAGTTAATTTCTGGTATAAATGAGGGTGTTTAACAGGGAGTATTTTTATATGGGCCAGTATCTCAGCCATGTTTCGAATTGGTTGTGACCGGGTCCACCACGTGAAAGTTTGTGGTTACAGATTTGCCAGGAGGTTATATAATATTTAATGGTAATGGAGACGATAGGCAAATGAATAGATGTTTTAAAATCTTAGGCAATGGTCAGATTTGGGATGTAAAGGGCATATTATCCTCAGCTCCCCAAAAGACCTTTGAGGATCTGTTTAGCGGCCGCGCCTTAGGCCAGATGGCGCGAGAATTTGATCAAAGTTTACCTTCCGATAAGAAAATTTTTTCCAATTTTAAAGAAAATAGCAAAATTACAGGACTTTCAGTAACTAATGCATTATTGAGCAAAGATAAAAATGCGGCCGGGAAAGCTCTGGTTTTACTTAGGCAGTTAGCCAAAAATGCCGCCAAAGGGATTGAGGTTTTAACCAAAGGGAAAGGATGTAAACCAGATTGGCCGAATAAAGAAAGAAATTACTGGAAAAATCTGGATGTTATTATAATAGGCGGAGGCGTATCTGAGAACACAACAGGCAAGGTATTAGTTGAATTAATAAAAATATATTTATCAAGCAGAGACTTGCAGGATATTGAAGTATATCAGGCTAAATTTCCAGGAAAAGAGGCTGGGTTCTTAGGCGCGGTGGCGAATATTCGCGGCTTAGTTTGTAAGGAGGCAAAGAAGAAAAAGCTAAGGAAAATATCTGCTATTGGCATAGATTTGGGGAGAGATGAGATAGGCGTAGGTTTGATGGCTATAAATCTTAATGGGGAGAATATTATTTTAAGGCGCGGAACATATCTTGGGCTTTTCCAGCATTCAGTCAAAACTCCTTATCATTTTCAACGTAAAGGCTTTTTGGATTCACGAAAAAGTTATAGTAAGAAAGAATACGCTATGGGCAAGGATATCCGCAGACTGATCCTGGAAAAGATAGCTGATTTAATTGTCTTGGCCCAAGCTAAAGCCATGGACGCCGGCTTGCAAATCTCGCGGCATATAGCAGTGTCTGTCCCCGGTTCTACCGGTTCTACCAGTAATGGATACATTGTCAATTCTACAGATTATTTACCTTTTTTTAGGAAAAAAGATGGGTTTAATTTTAGCCATACCCTTGAAGGGCTGTTAGTCAGGAAAGGCATAAAGGGTTATCATGTCCATATAATAAACGATGGCATTGCTGCCGGCATTGCCAATGTATGCTTTGGCCCCTTTAAGACAAAGGGGGAGAAATTTGCTTTTTTTGGGGTTGGCTCAGGCCTGGCTGGATGTGTTGGATTATTGTAAAAATTTCCACCACTCTAATGTTACAAAACAAGTCATACTCGTTTTGTAACATTAGCAAAAAATGAACTTATATGCGCTTGACAAATCATTTTGAAAGTATTATAATTCTTCTATTTACATAAAGTCTACTGGAATAGAGCTGATACAGAGTGGCTAAATATTGCGTAATGAAAACAGCGCGCACAAAGAAAGGAAATAAGACATGAAAGCAAGCAAGTATCCTATATGCAAGCGGTATGAGGGGAATCCCATCTTAACAGGTAAGGATTTCCCAGTTGAAGCCGATATTAAAAATGTTTTTAATTCAGGCATCGTGAAATACAATGGTATTTATATGATGGTTTGCCGGGTGGAGGATTCCGCTTTGTTTGACTGTTTTTGGATTGCGGAAAGCAAGGACGGTTATCATTTTAAGCCGCGGCCAAAGCCGATAGATATGCCCTATGATAATCCGAAGTTTAAGAAGTATGCCGAATCCATGATTTATGATCCGCGCGTGACAAAAATCGGGAATGTATATTATATGGTCCATGCTGCGCACTCCGGCCACACCTGCCGGCTGAGCCTAATGAAGACAGAGGACTTTAAGAAATTTAAATGGATGGGATTTATTTCCGAAACAGATAATCGCAACGGGGTGCTTTTTCCTGAGAAGATCAACGGATTGTACGGTCGCCTTGATCGGCCCAATACTGGATGCGATACCGGGGATATCTGGGTGTCTTATTCTCCGGATCTGATCTTTTGGGGAAAGAGTGAATGCGTGTTCAGGAACTATGAGGGGGTTCGCTGGGCCTGGACAAAAATCGGACCTGGAGCCGCTCCTATTAAAACATCCGAGGGATGGCTGACTATTTTTCACGGGGTGCGCACTCAATGCAGAGCGCATTTTGTTTATCAATTGGGTGTTTGTCTTTTGGATTTGAAAGATCCGTCAAAAGTTAGGGCTATGGCTGACGAAGCAATCTTGATTCCCGAGGAGCAATACGAGCTTGTTGGACAAACTCCCAGCGTGGTGTTTACCTGCGGGGCTGTGGTGGAGGATAACGGCGAGGTTAAACTTTATTACGGCGGAGCTGATACGGTTCAATGCGTGGCTACCACAAGTTTAGAGCGGCTTATCAAGGCATGTTATGCCGGAAAGAGATATCACGGTTTTCGTTAAGATTGCTTTACAAAAAGGAAAAAAGGGGGAAAGCAATGCAAGAAGCTAATATTGTTAATGGGAAGAAACCTCTGAGGGATCGTCTTCCGGTTTCGACGAAGATGGCCTATAGTCTTGGCACGGCAGTCGATATGTGGGGCCTCTGGTTGTACCCGGCTGTTGCTTTTGCGGTTTTTAATATGTATTTGGGTATTGAACCATGGCTGGTGGGTTTGGGGATTACATTGATCCGAGTCTGGGATGCCTTTATCGATCCTGTGGTGGGGTGGTTATCCGATAATTTACGTACCAAATGGGGCCGTCGGCGTCCTTTTATTTTGATCTCAGGTATTTTAGCAGGACTGTGCCTGCCGGTTTTGTTTTTGGTGTCGCCGTCCTGGGTGGAGATAAGATTCCTTGGCGTGTCCGTGGTGTTTTGGTACATGGTAGTGTCTACCATGGTCTATATGCCCATAGTCAGCGCTTTTACCATACCTTACTACAGTTTGGGCGCGGAAATGACGCCTGATTATGAAGAGCGCACCTCTATCATGTCCTATCGCAGTATGGCCCAAAAGATTTCAGAATTGGGCAATTTTTATGCTTTGCGGTTTACAAACCTGGCATGGTTCCTTATTCCGGGAACAGGACAAAAGAATACTCTTTTGGGGATGCAGGTATACACATCAATATTGGGAGTGGTAATGGCTATTTTTGCCATAACCATTTTCTTCAAGGTTAAAGAACGCTACTATGAGAAAGTGGTAGTGAAGGTTACCAAGAAAATTTCCATTCTGAGTGGCTTGGGCGAGACTCTTAGGTGCCATCCGTTCCGTCAGATGATGGTTATGGGAGGCGCTTTTACTTTGGGCACGAGCATGGTGGGCTCACTTGGTTACTACGCCACGGTTTTTTATGTAGCTGGCGGCGACAAAATTATCGGAGATAATTGGCAGTTTTGGATGGGTGTGGCTTTTATGCTAGGCGGCCTTATAGGGGTTCCCCTGCATGCTGCTCTGTCGCATCGTATCGGCAAACGCGAGGCAGCAGTGTCAGCCTGCGTCATAGGCATATGTGGTTACGCTGGTTCCTGGTTCTTGTATACGCCGGCGATTATGTGGCTGCAAACAATCTCTTCGGGCTTGATGGGAATGGCTTCGGCATCTCTGTGGATGCTGCATAGTTCTATAGGCGCCGACATTATTGACTACGATGAGCTCAATACGGGGAAAAGAAGGGAAGGTTCTTTTACTGCCTGCGCTTCCTATATTCTTAAACTGGGGAATTCATTCGGGTATTATTTTTCCGGCCTTATTTTGACATGGGCGGGTTTTACCTGGCAGCTTAAGGCGCAGGCGCCTCAGACCCTATTCTGGATCCGCTTCAGCCTGGCTTCTTTGCCAGTAGCGGGCCTGATCGTAGCTATTATTTTTGTTTTGCGTGTGCCGCTCACAAGACAAAAATCCGAGGAGATACGAAGACAACTCGAAGGCCGCAGAGGCACGGTGTAAGTAACTGCTCTGTAAAAACTGTAAAAGGTGTAAAAGGGGACGTGTCAGAAAGGGACACTTTAACTAAATAACCTGTCCCTTTCTGACACGTCCCTCATGGGGGAGCTTTGAAATTTAGAGTAGGCTTGATTGGATGCGGCAATATATTCTCTGTGCATGCGGAATCGCTGGTAAATACCCCTGGCGTGGAACTAGCTTCTGTCTGCGATATCAATCTTAGCCGCGCTAGTAAAGCAGCAAAGAAATATAAATGCCATTTCTATACAGATTATAACAGGATGTTTAAAGAAGAGAAGCTTGACTCAGTTCATATCCTGACACCTCATTATCTGCACCCTCCAATGACAATCCGCGCCTTAAAAAATAAAATAAATGTGCTTACGGAAAAACCTATTTCAATTGATCCTAAAGATGCAGAAAAGATGATCAAAGCTGCCAAAGATAATAAGGTAAGGTTGGGGGTAATCTTTCAGAATAGGTATAATCCCGGTTCGCAGCTTGTGAAAAAAAATTTACTTAACGGGAAGCTTGGAAAGGTCAAGGCGGTGAAGCTTTTTGTAACTTATCATAAGCCAGACAGTTACTATAAGACCAGCAATTGGAAAGGAAGGCTTGATAAAGAAGGCGGCGGAGTGCTGATTGATCAGGCAATACATTTTATTGATGTCTTAAGGTGGCTTATTGACGATAAGGTAGATTATGTTGAGGCAAATACTAGCCGAAGGATGCATAAACTAATTGAAGTTGAGGATTTAGCAGAAGGCGTGATTAAGTTTAAGAAGGGCGCTTATATATGTTTTTATCTGATGAATTTTTATTCGTTTGACGCTGATCCAGAAATTGAGATAGACTGCGAAAATGGAAGAGCTAAGATAATTAAAGATTCCGCAAGGATTAGCTTTTATAATGGCAAAGAACTTAAGGCAGGGCCAAAGCCGCGCGAATATATTGATTATGGAGAAAATAGGAAAGATTACTGGGGGGTTTGCCATTGGATACAGATAAAGGAGTTTTATAAGGCTCTTAGGGAAAATCGCGAGCCAGAGGTAAACGGAGAAGAAGCGCTTAAGACACAAAGAATAGTATGGAATATTTATAAAGCAGCGCGAGAAAGGAGACGCGTTAGATCATGATTAAGGTAGGGATAATTGGCTGCGGGAAGATTACTGAAAGGGCAAGCTTGCCAAACTTGGTGAATTATAATGATAAATGCGAGGTTGTATGTTTATGCGATGTGATTAAGAAACGAGCTGAAAATTTGGCAGGGAAATTTGGCCTGGAGAAAGTTGATATTATTGAAAATTGGAAAAATTTGGTTACCAGAAAAGATATAGATGTTGTTTTTGTGAATACCCCAAATTATTTGCATGAAAAAATGGCCATAGGAGCGGCTAACAACAAGAAGCATATCCTTGTTGAGAAGCCAATCACTATTTCTCTAAAAGCAGTAAATAATATGATCAAGGCTGTAGAAAAGGCCGGGGTTTTTTTAATGGTAGAGCAGACTCAAAGATTTGACCCGATCCATCAGGCTGCTAAAAAAGTTATTTCTTCAGGCGTATTAGGCAAGATTCATAATATTAAAGGAAGGATTGGCCATGCTGGGCCAGAATACTGGTCACAAGGCAAAAGCGGTTGGTATTATGAAAAGAAAAAATCCGGCGGCGGATGCATGGTTGATATAGGGGTTCATATTGCTGATTTAATACGATGGTTTAAAGATAAGAAGGTAGTTGAACTTTTTGCGACTATACAGACCCTGGAGAAAAAACTGCCTGTAGATGATAACGCTACTGTGCTATTAAGATTTGAGGATGGGACAAAGGGCGAATTTGAATGCAGCTGGACAACCAGGCCTTATGAAGTGTTAACTTATGTTTATGGCCAAAAAGGAAAGATGACTACCAGCATAGGCAGCGCCCGTCCTGCAGTCCTGACCCTGGTAAAGACAGGCGTAGGCGAAGACCCTAACTGCGCGTTTAAAGAAGAAAATCTTGAGATTGGGTCTGGCGGCGGATGGGACAATGCAATTCATTATTTTATTGACTGTATCCAGAAAAATCAGAAACCATTTGTCTCAGCTCATGAAGGCAAAGAAACGCTTAAACTGATCGTTGCAGCTTATGAGTCGAATAAACGGGGCAAGTGGGTAAAGATAAACTAAAGAAGAGCCGAAATGAAACTAGGTTTATGCAGTTGGTCATACCACAGGTCATTAGAATCCGGTAAATTGGATTTTACCGGATTATTAAAGATTTGCGCAAAGGAGTTAAAATTAGGCGGGATTGACATTATTGCTGACCATTTGCCAAAGATAGATAAGAAGTCATTGATTACGTACAAGAAGATGGCGACAGATTTGCGTTTGACCATCGCGTGCCTTTCTCCGGGCAACGATTTTGGAAAACCCACCCCTGAAGAGAGAAAAAAAGAGGTGCAGTCAGTTAAAGACTGGCTTGACGCAGGTTATATTTTAGGCGCGCCAGTTTTGAGGATATTTTCCGGCTGGCCATTACCTTATGAAGATAAGGAAAAGATCTGGCCGGCAATGGTGGATTGCATTAGAGAATGCGAGAAGAAAGCTAAAGAGACAGGTATAGTTTTGGCGATTGAGCCGCATAATAACGGTGGTTTCCTCCCTACTTCTAAAGATACCTTAAGGTTGATAAAAGAGATTAACTCAGAATGGGTAGGGATTAATCTAGACACAGGCAATTATCAGGATGCGGATAATTATAAAGGGATAGAGGATACGATTATGTATGCGCCTCATATGCACGCAAAGGTGCATCATATTAGCGATGATTGCAAAGAGCTTGAATTTGATTACGATCGGATATTCAGTATCTTAAAGAAAACAGATTATAGAGGATTTTTTTCTTTAGAATTTGAAGGGCAGGATATGAACCATCAGGATGAGATGATCGATACCCCGAAGGCAGCGGAGATGCTAAAAAGATATGCCAGAAAATATGAAATCTAAAGATGGTGTAGTAAAAACCTTAATAGAACAGAAGCATTCATATCTTTTTATTGCGCCTGCAGTTATATTATTCTGTATATTTGTATTTATCCCGGTTCTTGCTTCTTTTTTCCTGAGTTTTACTAAATATAATATTCTTACTCATTCGCGCTGGGTAGGACTGGATAATTATTATCAGATATTTTTTCATGATCCCCGCTTCTGGAAAGCCTTGCGCAACACTGTTGTCTATACGCTTGGAGTGGTGCCGTTAAGCATCTCGATAGCTCTGTCATTAGCAGTAGCGATTGATCAGAAAATAAAGTTTAAGAATTTTTATAAGTCGATGTTTTTTATGCCTATCATAACCTCAGTTATCGCTTATTCAATAATCTGGAGATGGCTTTTTGCAGGAGAGAAGTACGGATTAATTAATCACTTGCTGATAAAGATTGGTTCAAGGCCTGTTGACTGGCTGATAAACCCAAACTCTATACTTCCAACAATTATGATTGTAGCTATTTGGGGTGGATTGGGATATAATATGTTTATCCTTCTTGCTGGCTTACAGACAATCCCGCAGGTTTTCTATGATGCTGCTGAGGTTGATGGGGCAAGCAGCTGGCAAAAATTCTGGTATGTCACCCTTCCTTTATTGCGGCCGACATTGCTTTTTGTATTAATAATGTCGGTTATTAATTCTTTCCAGGTTTTTGAACAGGCATATATCATGACTGCCGGCACAAGCGAAGGGGTGGGAGGAGTTTTAGATTCTGCTTTAACATTGGTTTCTTATCTTTATGAAAAGGGGTTTCAAAGGTTTGAAATGGGCTATGCCTCGGCCTTGGCTTATATTTTGTTCGGCATTATATTTTTAGTCACTTTAATTAACATTAGGTTGGTCAATACGCGGCGGGTTGAATACTGATGAATATAACTTCAATTAAAACACAGAGAAGCTTCGTAAGTTTGATTATTTATACATTTCTTACTCTTGGGGCTTTGACTATGATTATGCCTTATATCTGGATGCTCGTGACTTCAATTAAACCTATAGGAGAGATTCAGACATATCCGCCGTCCTTTTTGGTGCGCCATCCTACGCTTAAGCCTTATTTGGAATTGTTCCATCTTTTGCCAATGGGGCGCTACTTATTTAATAGTCTTTTTATAGCATCTATTGTAGCGGCTTGTAACGCATTTTTTTGTTCTTTAGCCGGTTATGCATTCGCTAAGCATATTTTCCCAGGAAGGGATAAGATATTTCTACTGTTATTAAGCGCTATAATGATCCCTTATCAGGTAAACCTTATCCCATGTTATATTATTGTAAAGAACCTGGGCTGGCTTAATAGTTTTTATGCGCTTATTATACCTAATTTAGCTATGGCCTTTGGCGTATTCTTGTGCAGGCAATATATTATGAGTATCCCTAATGACCTTATTGATGCTGCCAAGATTGACGGGTGCAGCGAGTTTATGATTTATCGTATAATAATTTTTCCGTTGATTAAACCGGCCTTGGCAACATTGACTATATTTACATTCTTGTCCCAATGGAATTCTTTTGTGTGGCCGCTTATTGTAATTCATAATAACTCTATGCGCACGGTTCCTCTGGCTTTATCGGTTTTAAACAGCCAGTTTGGGTCGAATTTTGCAATGGTTATAGTAGCTGCAACCGTAGCTACTATGCCGGTTTTGATAGTATTTTTATTCCTTCAGAAATACATTATCCAGGGCATAACCATGACGGGGTTGAAAGGATAAAAAATGAAGTTTCTTATTTTAAGTTTACTATTCGCGTTTTCTTCTATAAATATGGCTTCTTGCAGCCAGGGAAACGATACTACGCTTTGTCCGGTAGAAGATAAGAGTTCTAGCGAGGTTTATCTTGCAGTTGATTCAGCTGATGTCTCTTCCTTTGACGCTACCCCTGACTGGGCGCCGCCGCAAGAGCCAAAGGCGCTGGTAGATGGAAATTTTTTGACCAGGTGGGCATCTGACTATAAAGATGATCAATGGGTAATTTTAGATTTTGGCAAATCAAAAGTTATCACAAAGATTGCAATATACTGGGAAGCAGCTTATGCTATTGATTATGATATTTTGATATCCAAAGATAAAGAGAACTGGGAAAACTTATTGTCTTTAAAAGACAGTGACGGCGGCATTGATAAATTAGAATTTTCGCCTGTGGAAACAAGATATGTCAAAATAATAGGACGAAAGAGAGTTAATTCTACCTGGGGAATCTCTGTGTGGGAAGTTTTATGTTTTGGCCCAGAAAACAAAAATCCTGAAGACAAGCCCTTGATTTTTGTTTATCCTAAATTAGCGGATAAGCTGGAGCTGAAAGATACGCAGGGAGCTGTGCCGCAGGCTGAAAAACCACAGGCTGAAAAACCGCTAGCCTCGCCCGGGGCTTTGTTATTGAGCGAGCTGCAAAAAGGAGTGGTTTATACGTCATGGGGCAAGACTGAATTGGGCACAGAGGCGTCGGATCAAACCCTGGAATATCTCAAGGAATCAGGGGTGCGCTATGTGTCAATTATGATAATTTGGTCGCAGGCAAGTATTAATGAAAAAACAGTGTCTCCCGACGACAAAGATACACCTGACGATATGGCGTTAGTCCATGCCATAAATAAAGCGCATAGTTTAGGAATGAAGGTCATGCTTAAGCCTCATGTAGAAGTGAAGAGCGGTGAGTGGCGAGGGGAGATTGTTCCTTCAGAGGAGTGGTTTGCCAGTTACAGTAATTACATAATTCGTTACGCGGCCATGGCAGAGCAATATCATGTAGAAGCCTTTTCGATAGGAACAGAGTTAGCAAATACAACTTATTCAGAGTGGCAGAGCTACTGGGAGTCTATTATTAAAGAAGTGAGAAAAAATTACTCTGGCCGCCTTGTTTATGGCGCGAATTGGAATGAATATAAAACTGTTGGTTTTTGGGATAAGTTAGATTTTATAGGCATGAGCGCGTATTTTCCGCTGACAATAAAGAAGGATCCTACAAAGGAAGAATTGGCTGCCGGATGGAAGGATCATTGCGAGGATATAGGAAAATGGCTTAGTAGCCAAGGGTTGGATAAACCAGTGATATTTACTGAGGTTGGTTATTGTAGCGCTGATGGGACAAACACCAAACCATGGTCATTTGCTAATGTATCTGAAGAATCAGTTGATCAGGGAGAACAGGCAGACAGCTTAGAGGCAATGCTTATAGTCTGCTTTCAATACCCATGGTTTAAGGGATTTTATTTGTGGAACTATTTTCCTCAGGAGAGATGGTCTCCTTTGGGATATACAATTCGCGGCAAATTGGCCGAGGATGTTTTTAAGAAGTGGTTAAAAAACATTGGCAGATAATTCAGTGTGCCAATAAATATCAGGAGGCGGCGAAAATGAAGATAGGAATTTGTTTGTTGTTAGTAGTAAGTAGTTTATTTCTGGTCGCAAATATAGGCTTTTGCAATGAGGAGGTCATCTTTGGTTTTGAAAAAGATACTTCTGGCTGGGAGATTCCTGATTGGTGTTTTGAGGATAATAGTTATAAAGGAGTCAACGTCTCTGTTTCAAAAACATTTGCCAAAGAAGGCGTTTCTGCATTAACATTGATGTGCGATTTTCCAGGCGGCGCAAAATGGGCGGCAGCTTATGTCGAGGTCCAGAAATATTTTGACTGGACAGCCTATAAGGCTGTATCCATTGATGTGTTTTTGCCAAGCGAAGCGCCTGTTGGTTTAAAGGCAAAGATGATCTTGACTATCGGTGAAGATTGGGCGTGGACAGAAATGGCTAATTCGACCAGCCTGGTTCCTGGAAAGTGGACTACGGTTACAGCGGCCATTGTCCCCGGCAGTATTGATTGGAGAGCCGCAAAGATTCTTGATAAATTCCGAGTTGATGTAAGAAAATTAGGAATAAGGATTGAGTCAAATAAAGCTGCCTATAGCGGGCCAGTCTATATAGATAATGCGCGATTAGAAGTTAAATAAAAATACAGGTTATGGGAGGCGGAGAGAGTTTATGGCTAAAAAGAGTCTTTTTTACATTTTTATCGGCGCAATAATTGTTGTGGTTTTAGGTTTTATAGCCGGGATTATTATCCATAATAAGCCTGTTGGACTTAACAATGAGCCTATTGAACCCGGCGTAGTTTCAATCCCGAAAACAGGCCTTTATAGCGAAGAGGCCATCTTTGGTTTTGAAAAAGACGCTTCCGGCTGGGAGATACCTGATTGGTGTTTTAAGGATGATAGTTATAAAGGAGTCAATGTCTCTGTTTCAGAAACATTTGCCAAAGAAGGCGTTTCTTCCTTGGCATTGATGTGCGATTTTCCAGGTGAAAAATGGGCAACAGCTTATGTTGAAGTCCAGAAATATTTTGACTGGACAGCCTATAAAGCTGTATCTATTGATGTGTTTTTACCAAGCGAAGCGCCTGTTGGTTTAAAGGCAAAGATGATCTTGACTGTGGGGAAAGATTGGACATGGACGGAAATGACTAATTCGATCAGTCTTGTTCCTGGGAAGTGGACTACGATTACAGCAAGCATTGTCCCTGGCAGTATTGACTGGAGAGGCGCAAAAGTCCTTGATGAATTTCGAGCTGATGTAAAAAAGCTGGGAGTAAGGATTGAGTCGAACAAAGCTGCTTATAGCTCGCCGGTTTATATAGATAACGTACGCTTAGAAGTTAAATAAAAATACAAATTATGGGAGGAGCAGAGAGAGCTTATGTCTAAGAGGAATTTTTTTTACATTTTTATCGGCGCAATAATTGTTGTGATTTTGGGTTTTATAGCCGGTAATAAGTTTTTTAAAACCAGTACAGCTTTATCTAGATTTGAATTTCAAAAGGGAATGACTTATGCTGCCTGGACAAAACACGGTTATGGCAATGTCAGTTCAATAAAATCTATGGGGGAGTTGGTTTCTCTGGGGGTGAAATGGACTGCCTTAGTTACTACGTGGTATCAGGATAAAGCTGATTCTACAGAAATTCATCCTTTAAATGAAAAGACCCCGTCGGATAAAGACCTGATATTTTCTATTCAGAAACTGCATGAATCCGGCATTAAGGTTATGCTTAAGCCTCATCTTGACATTATTGTTGCTTCCGATGGCAAATGGAGGGCCGACATTGAATTTGCCGGACTTGATGACTGGAAGAAGTGGTTTGAGAGCTATGGCGAATTTATTCTCCATTATGCGCGTTTAGCGCAAGAAGAGAAAGTCGAATTATTTTGCATTGGGACAGAACTTAGCAGTACTACTCTTAACCAACCTGACCTATGGAGAGATTTAATAAATAAGGTAAGGAGAGTATATAAAGGGCGCCTGACATACGCTGCGAATTGGTACGAAGAGTTTGAAGGAATTAGGTTTTGGAATGATTTAGATTATGCGGGAATTGATGCGTATTTTCCTTTATCTACTTCTCCCGCTCCAACCAAGAGCGAATTAAAAGACGCTTGGAAAAGCTGGCTAGAGAACATACGTTATTGGCAGGAGCTTATAAAGAAACCAGTTATTTTTACTGAAGTTGGATATAAGAGTTCTCAAGGCGCAGCCGGGGAGCCATGGCAGCACGATCCAGCCGGAAGCGTAGATTTGCAGTTACAGGCTGATTGTTACGAGGCGCTGTTGGAGACCTTTTGGGATGAACCGTGGTTCTACGGAGTATACTGGTGGTATTGGGGGGATAATCCAAACATGGGCGGAGAAACTCACCGCGGTTTTATACCTCAGAATAAGCCGGCGGAAGAAGTGGTTGGAAAATGGTATAATAAGTCAGTTCCACAAAAGAACTAGCAAGCCATAGAATATGAAATACGGATATTTTGACGAGAAAAACAAAGAATACGTAATTACGCAGCCAGATACGCCTACCCCTTGGATAAATTATCTGGGTTTAGAGGAATATTGCGCAATTGTTTCTAATACTGGCGGCGGCTATAGTTTTAATAAAGATCCTCGCGATAAACGAATCTTGCGCTATCGTTATAATAACGTGCCTGTAGACCGGCCAGGCAGGTATATTTATATTCGCGATGAAGCGACAGGCGAATTTTGGTCCTGTTCCTGGCAGCCAGTAATAAAACCTCTTAGCAAATACAAGTATGAATGCCGTCATGGATTAGGTTATACCAGGATAAGCTCCGCATATGAAAATATAGAGAGCGAGGTTACCTATTTTGTTCCAGAAAAAGGGAGCCTGGAAATTTGGACCTTGGGCCTGAAAAATTTAAGTAAATCGCCAAGAAGTTTGACTATTTTTTCTTATGTTGAATTTTGCCTATGGCAGGCAATAGCTGATTCCAATGATTTTCAGTATACTTTAAATATTGCCAATTGCTTAAACGAGAACGGCATAATCTATCATTTAACCAATTATTATCCAAAGGCAGGGTTATCATCTCTAGCTTATTTTGGCGTGAATTGTAAAACGCAAGGATTTGATTGTGATCGCGAGAAATTCATAGGCCCTTACCGCAGTGAATCTAACCCTCTTGCAGTAGAAAGAGGAGCTTCTTTTAATTCCAGGGCCTTAGGCGGAAATCCAATCGGTTCGCATTCATTCCGAATAGAACTTGAACCAGGTAAATGCGGCAAGGATCTAATATTTGTTCTCGGAGTTGGGCAGACTAAACAAGAAGGCAAAAAGAATATCGCTAAATTTAGTAACCCAGAAACGGCAGGGAAGGAGCTAGACAAGATCAAAACAAACTGGCGGGCTTATCTTGATAGTTTCTGTCTTATGAGCCCGTACAAAGATTTAAACACTATGATAAATACGTGGAATGCCTACCAGTGCCGCATAACCTTTAACTGGTCGCGTTCCGCTTCTTATTATGAGTCAGGCATTGGCCGAGGTATGGGTTTTCGCGATTCAAATCAAGATTGTTTGGGTGTTTTACATTGTATTCCAGATAAGGTAAAACAGAGGATTAAAGATTTAGCCGGCAATCAATTTAAAAATGGCAGCGCTTTTCATCAGTATTTTCCTTTAACTAAAAAAGGAGACAAAAGCGGTTATTCTGATGACCATTTATGGTTGATTCTTTCCACTACAAGCTATATTAAGGAAACCGGCGATGTGGATTTTTTAAGCGAGAAGACGCCTTTTGCCGATGGAGATACTGATACGCTTTACAATCATCTAACTAGAGCGATTGATTATTCCTTTAAACATATAGGCCAGCATAATCTGCCGCTGATGGGCTATGCAGATTGGAATGACTGCCTTAATAATATGGGCCCAGGCGCAGAGAGCGTTTGGGTTGGGCAATTCTTATGTTTTGCTTGTAAAGAAATGGCTAAATTAGCAGAATTTATTAATAAGAAGGGGGATGTTTTAAAATTTGAGAATTTAGCTTCAACGATGGCAGATACGATTAACCGCGCTGCTTGGGATGGTAACTGGTATATCCGCGCCTTTAACACAAAAGGCAGGCCAGTTGGTTCATCCAAATGCCGCGAAGGCAAGATTTATCTTAATTCTCAGTCGTGGGCAGTATTGGCGGGGATTGCTTCTAGAGAGAGGTTGATTAGGTGCATGGATATGGCGGCAAAAAATCTCGATACTAAATATGGGATAATGCTTCTTAGTCCGCCCTACAAGACCTTTGATCCGCATGTTGGAGCAATCGGCACATTTGCTCCTGGATTAAAAGAGAATGGCGGTATTTTCTGCCATGCCAATCCTTGGGCTGTCATTGCAGAGGTCATGTTAGGCAGGGCAGAGAAGGCATTAGATTATTATAAAAAGATAGCCCCTACTACGCATAACGAAATTGCGGAAGTTCATGGTACCGAGCCCTATGTCTATTCTCAGTTTATCGCTGGCAGGGACAGCTCAGAGTTTGGGCGCGCAAAAAATTCATGGCTGACTGGTTCAGCAACATGGAATTTTATCGCTGCTACGTGGTATATTCTCGGAATTCGGCCGGATTACCAGGGATTGCGGATTTCTCCCTGTATCTCTAAAGAGTGGGATAGTTTTAAGGTAAAACGGCTGTTTCGCGGAGCAGTATACAATATCGAGGTGACTAATCCTAATAAAGTGTCTAGAGGGATAAAGTCTATTAAAGTGGATGGAAAAGAGATAAAAGGTGATATTTTGCCGGTATTTAACCGAAAGAGCGCCCATGAGGTCAAGGTTGCGTTGGGATAAGAAAACAGCATATAAAAGGAGGATGAAAGATGTCAGGTAAGCCATTTGTTTCTATCATTAACCCGATTCGCAATGCAGGAAGGACAATAGAAAAATGCCTTCAATCATTAATAGAGCTGGATTATCCAAGAGAGAGCCTGGAATTTATCTTTGCCGATGGAGACAGCACTGATTCTACTGTTAAGATAATCGAGGATTGGAAGAAAAGATATCCTCAGGTAGTAATAGTTTCTGTGCCTAACTGTAAGTCCCCAGGACAGGCCAGGAACGCTGCTTTAAAGATAGCTCGAGGAGATTATATTTTATTTACAGATGGCGATTGCATTGTGCGCAAAGACTGGGTTGATAAAATATTAGAGGCATTTTCAAAGGACAAAAAGATTGGCATGGTTGGAGGAGAAATCTTTACGCACCGCACAGACAAGAACAATGATGTAGAGGCGTATTGCGAAGAAACAGGGTTTTTATCTGTCAGCGGCCGCTGCCGTATAAAGGCCGCAGGATATTACCCGAATATAGAAAAAGGACTGCCTCATGAAGTAAATGGCAATATTGATTCCCCATTTTTTGCTACTGCAAACTCCGCAGTAAGTAAAATTGCAGCTGACGCTGTTGGGCGCGAGTTCTGGCACGAGATAACCAATGAGGATGTCGACTTTTCTATCAGAATTAATAAGAAAGGATTTCGGCTTTTCTATCAGCCAAGCGCAATCGTCGATCATATGCACAGAGTGAGTCTAAAAGATTACTGTAATCAGTTATTTGGCTATGGCTTTGGCCACCCTTTGCCGGTAAGAGAACACACCAAGAATGTTTTTGAAATCTGTCTGCAATATTTTGGCTATATCTATATGCCTATACCGTTTTTTATTAGAGGCGTGCTTTATATTGGGGATTTTCATTTGATGCATTTTTTTGGCGTCCTCTTTTTAGTTCAACTTGTTTTAGGCTTACCCGCTAATATATCAGGCTTACTTTTCCTATTTTTTACATTTTTGTATTTCAAGCCGGTATTTAAGCTTAATCCAAAGACTAAATTTCTGACTTGGGCTAAGATAAGGTATGTCTCTAATTGGGCATTGATGCGCGGTGGATTCAAGGGAATGAAAACGTGGGGCGTTTTTTATATTGAGTCGAGTTGGTAAGGATGAATATGTTAAGAACTAACATAACGTTGTGTACATTAGCAGCTGTAATGTTTTTTAGTTTATTTGGCTGCGGACAGAAAGAGTCAAAAGAAAGGCCTCGGAAATTACTAATGTGGCTGATTGGCTCAGAGAGCCAGGCGAAGGTAGTCCAGAGTATCGGCGCCGAGTTTTTTAAAGATAAAGGCGTTGCATTTAGATGCGAGGCAATTTCATGGGGAGATACACATACTAAATATTTGACCTCTATTGCTGGAGATGTTGTGCCGGATATTGGCACAATGGGCCTTACTTGGGGAACAGAGTTTGGTAATTTAGGAGCAATGGTTGATCTATCTAAGCAATTTCCATCGGATTTAAAAAGCATTAAAGAAATGACGTTTCCAGGCCTTAGCGAATCTATTGACTATGGAGGGAAAGTTTATGGGATCCCTTTTGATATGAGCCTGCAGATTATGTTCTATAGGAATGACATTATTCCCAGGCCTCCGGCAACTTGGAAAAAAATGGTAGATTTATTAAGGACTTTAAAGACTCAAGAAAAAGGCATGATTTTTGATTGGGGTTCAATGAGCTGGATTGGCTATGCTCCATATCTATGGCAGGCTGGCGGAGACTTTTATAATAATGAGGGCACAAAACCAGCCTTGGATTCTGAAGAGGCAGTTGAGGCATTGGAATTCTTTGCAAGCCTTTATACTGGTTTAGGAGTCCCCAAGACCAGCATTCCATTGGAACAAGGGATGCGTACTGGAGATTTTCCTCTGGCAATTTCTGGAAGCTGGAAGATTGACAGCTTGAGGGTGAGCGCCCCAGAGATAATGGGGAAGTGGTCAATTGCGTTATTACCAGCCGGGCCAACTGGCAAGCAAACAGCTTTTGTTGGCGGAAGAACAATTGGGATTTTTAATAAGTCGAAGAATATAGACATAGCCTGGGAGTTTATCAAGTTTTTATTTACGCCAGATATTCAGGTAAGGCTGTATGAGGCAGCCCGTGAAGCGCAAGATTCTTATCTTCCTTCTAACATGTTTGCATGGGATATACTGCCAATGGAGCCAGAGTTTAAGAAGATATTGAAGCTTCAGGCGCAAGATGCCAAAGGACCGCCTTCGGTCCTTGGTTGGGATGAAAATACCCGTTTTATAGAAAATGCGATTCAAAAAGTAATTCTGCAAGGCTTAGATGCAAAGCAGGCGCTTAGTAAAGCTGTTATGGAAATAGAGGCGTATGCTAAGAGGTAATTATTTTTTTAAGTGTGCCAGAGATAGGGACTGGAAGACACATCATATACCCCTATAGTCTGAAAATCCATCTTTTTCCTCAAAAGCCATCGTAAATTCAAAGGTGGAATCGTAAGCTTTTTAAACCCCCTACAATTACTGCCTCTACTTCTAACTACTTATAATAAAATCTCAAAATTTTTGAAAGAAACCAGACTCCAGATGTGTCTATTATAGTGCAGGGCAGTGGTTTAATAGACATTGACAATACACTAAAAATAGTGTATTATAGAAAGGAGGAGGATATGTATGAGGTAGAGTTCTACAGGGATCGCAGAGCCAAGTGTCAGGTTGTAGAGTTTATTAGCAGGTTGAACGTTAAAGAAAGGGCAAAGGTTGCAAAGTGGATAGAGATGCTGGAAATGCACGGTCCAGATTTACCAAGGCCATACGCAGATATTATAAAAGGCAAGATAAGGGAGTTAAGAATAGGGTTTGGGACGAATGAATACAGGTTTTTGTACTTCTTCTGTGGCAAAAGAATAATAATAACACATGGGCTTATTAAGAAAACAGATAAAGTGGCTGTTGAAGACATTGAAATGGCAGATAGGATAATGGAAGACTTTATGGGGAGGGTTTAGATATGAAAAATACAGTAAAATTCAAAGATTATCTGAAAAAGGAATTGAAGAATAAAGAATTCAAAAAGGCTTTTAACGAAGAAGAAGTGTATGCCTCTTTAGCTATACAGACAGCTAAGATCAGGCAGGAGAATGGCATTACCCAGGAAGAGCTTGCCAAAAGGCTTCATACTACTCAGCAGACTGTATCAAGGCTGGAGAATATCCATAATAAAAGTTATTCTCTTAAGACATTGATAAAGTTGGCGCAAGCGCTGGATAAAGGACTTAAAGTAGAGTTTATTTGAACTTACAAGGATATGGTATTTTTTTTGCAAAAGGTTGACAAGAAAACGTTTCCGTGGTATACTTTTGCATAGAAAGATAGTTCTTTGAAACCATGTAGTTTAGCTGATCAATCGAAAAGGCAAACCATCTGAAAAGATGGGACGCAAAGCTAACAGACCTATGGTTTAATTAACCACAAGGTGGCTGGGCTCCCGAAATTGATGTTATAGTTGCAGGATTTTTAGTAAAGAGAAGCCAACCTTGTAGGTTGGCATTTTTTTTGCCATATTTTTTATGAAAAAGGCAATCTCATTCTCGATACTAACAATCATGGTTTTATCCTGCATAGAAATATTTACCCCTGCATATGCGCAAGAAGAACTATCTTTTCAAAAAGGTATTTGCTACGCAACATGGCAAAAAGAGCGTTACTTGTCTACGTATTCAGATAAATCCTTAGAGATGTTAGCTCAAACTGGCGCTGAATGGGTGGAGATTGTAACCACATATTACCAGCAGAAATTTAACTCTCTAAAGATATTTCCTACAGATAATACGCCGAGCGATAAAAGCATAATCCATGTAATTAATAAAGCGCATCAGCTTGGCTTAAAGGTAATGCTTAAACCGCATGTTGATTTGATTGATAATTCAGATGGCTTATGGAGAGGCGATATTGGTTTTCAGGATGAAGCAGATTGGCAGGCATGGTTTTCTCAATACCGTAATTTTATCTTACATTATGCTAACTTAGCAGAAAGAACTAATGTAGAATTATTTTGTATTGGCACAGAGCTTTGCTTTGCTTCTATGCAGGCTGAATTTTGGCAGGAAGACATTATCCCGCGGATAAGAAACGCTTATTCAGGAAAACTGATTTATGCGGCAAACTGGAATGAATATAAAAAGATTAGTTTTTGGGATGATATTGATTATATAGGAATAGACGCTTACTTCCCTCTCGCTAACAAGAAAAATCCTGAATATGAAGAGATAAAGGCTGGCTGGAGAAAATGGGCAAGTGAGATAACTGATTGGCATAGAGGGATAAATAAACCAATCATACTTACTGAGATAGGTTATAGGAGTTCTGAGTTTTCTGCGGCAAAACCATGGGAATATAATTCAGATGCTAATATTGACTTAGAGGTTCAGGCTGCTTGTTATATCGCAGCTTTAGATGTATTTTACAATCAATCCTGGTGCGGCGGTATGTATTGGTGGTATTGGAAAACTTCTCCTTATTCAGGGGGATTGAATAATAGAGATTTCACTCCTCAGGGTAAACCGGCAGAGATAGTTCTTAATTATTGGTATACAGGAAATATTTCTTCGCTTACTCATGCAGAGGCAAAGATAATATAAGGCTAAAACCAGCCATAAATGGCAGAATAGAATTCTTCAGCAGCAGTGGTGTTTTTCCCAAACAAAGTTATTCCATAGCCGAATTTTAGATTCAGGAGCCCAATCCGGAATACAGGGCCTATAGTAAATTTGGCCCAATCTTCAGCAACTTTTCCAGCCTCGCCTAAACCTTCTTGCCCGTCAAGGCTTAATTCTAATAGGATATTATCAGAGATGTTATACGCAAATTGCGCAAAATAAGGTATTTCATTAGTTGGCTCTTCATAGCGTTCGCGGAAGCCAAATTCGAGTTTTGTGTATCCATGCAATTTTGGCCATGACTGCGCAGTCATTAGCTTTATTTCAGCATCGATTTGATGCGTTCCTATAGAAGGAGTTTCGTGTTCGTCGAAACCAAAGGGGAGTTTTACTTTGAGTTGAAGATATGCCAGGTATGGCTTTTCAAATAAGAGATATTTTAAACCTGGCCTGGCGTAAACAAATCCGCTCGTAGCGCTTTTTTTATAGTCATCCTCCCAATAAGCGTCTTTAAAATTGAAGCTGACCATAAGGGTGTGTTTATCAGTAAGTCCATGCTCTAACTTAAGTTCTGTTTCTTTTTCATGGCCCTTTCCACCGTAACCCCATCTATGCTTGTTGCCATTACTGTCAAACTGTCTGTTATGCCAGTAATATTTTGAGTAAATCTCAGCATAGGACTCGCCTTTTTTTAGGAACCAAACGCCTTGCCTTAATCCCCATGCGCCTCTTTCCGAGAGTTCATTTTTCAGTACATTTTTTATAGCGCTTTTCTGTAAAAATTCTGAATCTTCATCAATTTCAGCAAATAGCCTAGGGATGAAAGTAAAACTTAATAGTGTGATTAATAAAAGAATTTTAAATTTTCTCATAATTGTTATAATCATAATAATAGCATAATTTTTTTAAAAGTCAAATTTATTAAACTTTTTAATTACATATTAAGCGATTTTTGCATTAAAATAAATAAATACTTAAAAAAACCCTTGCAAAATACAATATGTTGTGGTATATTTAATTCCAATAGCTAATGAAGGAGGGGGTAAAGATGAGAGCGAGTGATTTTATAGAGAAGAGAAAGTTTGAAAGATTAAACATGTCTCTCCCTATAACGCTAAAACATGTTTCAGACGATGGAAAAGAAAAGCTTATGGACGGCGTTACCAGCGATGTAAGTTATAACGGGGCGTTTGTAACAGACGCGGCTTCTAAGAATCTAAAGCCCAATGATAACTTACACGTATCTCTTGTTATTCCCAGAGATAATACAAGAGATTTTCCGTTCTCCCGCCTTACAGGAAAGGCAAGGATAGCAAGAATCGAAGAAGCTGGGATTGCGCTTGAATTTGGCGAGCGTATGTCGCGGCTTTTTGTTGCTAATTAAGGTTTTCTCCTATCAGTACATAAGCCTAAAACCACAAGGTATTCATTTTCTTCTTATTCCCGAGCTTGCCCAAAAATTCCATTGTATTTTCCTGTTCTGTACGCTAAAATAACATTATGAAAAGCTGTGCTTTACCAAAAGAATTTAAAGGATATTTCTGGGATTGTGATTTTAAAGCGCTGAGATCTGATGAATACCGCGAATTTATCCTTGGCCGCCTGCTGAAACTTGGCGGGATAAAAGCTATTATCTGGGTATACAGGCATTTTTCCAGGAAAGACATATATGGTTATTTAAAGGAAAGAGGCCGAAAGGATCTTGATGCCAGAAGCTATTTGTTCTGGTCTAAAGTATTAAACTACAGAGAGTTATGGTAAAAACCCTTCATTATGAAATATTAGATCGGAAAATAAAAAAAATACTCCCGAAACTTATTTTTCTAAGAGGCAGATTTTATCTGGCAGGAGGCACGGCATTGGCTTTACAGATAGGCCATCGCAGTTCTATAGACTTTGATTATTTTACAAATAAGCCATTTGATAACGCTCGCGTATTTCAGGAATTTGAATCAATTTTTTCTGACAGCCGCATAGAAAAAACCCAGGACATGAAGGATACATTGAGTTTTATTCTGGAGCCGGGCATTAAATTTTCTTTGTTCAATATTAAAGAGAAGCCTGTATGTCCTATAATCAGCGCTGAGTATTTTAATTTGCTTGGTGAATTAGACATAGCGGCAATGAAAATTATCGCTTTGACACGCGCGGCATACCGCGATTATGTGGATCTGTATTTTATCTTAAAAAACCATGATCTAAATGATATAATCTCTCTGGCAAAGAAGAAATACAAAAACTTTGACGAAGGCATATACCTTAAATGTCTGCTGTCATATACTGATGTGGAAATAGCCCCTATAAAATTTATGCAGGGCTTTAAAAAGGATAAAAAAGAAATATTCTCCTATATTGAGAGTCAAACCAGGCTCTACTTGAAAAATCAGCTAAACGCCTGATTTTTTCACATCATTTTTATACACTCTTTGCCCTCTGCCCTCTAGTTATTAGAAAGTTCAAAATTTCTTTGACTACCATTATCCTGCTATTATATACTATTGTTCAATGATTGAACATACCCCAAGAGAAGAAGTTCTCAGTATAATAAGGCATTTAGAGGATGACCCATCTACTACACAGCGGGCTCTATCCAATAGGCTTAATATTTCTTTAGGAAAGACCAATTATCTCCTCAAAGAACTCGTTAAGAAGGGTTTTGTCAAGGCCCAGAGTTTTTCACATAATTCAGGCAAGCTTCAGAAGGTAAATTATCTTCTTACCAAGGAAGGGTTTGAAGAGAGGCTGCGTTTAACCGGTTATTTTTTAAAGACAAAAGAAGAAGAATACAATAGAATGAAGAAAGAGTGGGAGCAGTTAACCAATCGCCCAACACAATATTCTTCGAGCGAAGCCCCGCCCTTTGTAAACAAAGAGCGGGACTCGGAGGAGATGTTTCTCAGGAAAATGCTTGACAAAAGGAGTTTATAGGGTAAAATTATTGCTGTAATAGTCAATAATTGTAAATCCTGACTAATAGAGGTGAGTATAGTGGATAAGAATGAAGTTTTGGCAGTCTTAAATGATTGGAACATTTGGCGCGGTGAGCAAGATACTGGCATTGGCAGGAGTGTTTATCTTGACAGGCTGGAAGCTCTTATGGGGTCTAACCAGGTAATAACTATAACAGGGCCAAGGCGCGCGGGTAAGTCATACCTTATGCGTCAGATGGTAAGAAAACTTTCCGAACACGGCGTAAAAAAAGAAAATCTTCTTTTCGTGAATTTTGAGGATCCGCGCTTTACTTCCCTTGATACAAAGCTGATGATGCAGATATTTGACGTCTATAAGGAATTTTTATCTCCAATAGGTATACCTTATATTTTTCTCGATGAGGTGCAGGAAGTGGAGGGCTGGGAAAAGTGGGTGCGCATGATGCACGAGCTAAAAAAGGCAAAAATCGTTGTTTCCGGATCAAACGCGCATCTGCTTAGCATGGAACTTGGGACTCTTCTTACAGGAAGGCATCTCGATCTCACAGTTTTTCCGCTTTCTTTCCAAGAGTTCCTCGCGTTTAACAAAATGGAAGTGAGCGCTCCTTTAGATGTTGCAGGCAGGGAGGCAGAGATAAACAGGCTCATGCGCAAATACATAGAGTCAGGCTCTTTTCCTGAGGTTGCGCTTTCAGATAAAAAAAGAGAAATTCTTCTTAATTACTTTGAGGATATTCTTGCCAAGGATCTACTGAAAAGATTTCGTGTAAGAAAGCCGCACGTCATGAAGTCGCTTATAAAGTATTATCTAAGCAACGTCAGTAATCTCACGACTTTTATGTCAGTGGAAAGGTTCCTTCATGCTTCTTCTGATACGATTGAAAAATTTGCCGGGTACTTCGAGGATGCGTATCTCATATTTTTCTTAAAAAGATTTTCATTTAAAATAAAAGAGCAGGAAAAAAGCCCCCAAAAGGTATACGCGATTGATACCGGGCTATGCAACGCGGTGGGTTTTAGATTTTCCGAGAATATTGGAAGGCTTGCTGAAAATATTGTTTTTATTACGTTAAAAAGGAAACAGGCCCTGAATCCCCAAGTCGAATTGTTTTACTGGAAAGATGTCCATCATCGCGAAGTCGATTTTGTCGTTAAAGATGGCTTGAAAGTAACCCGTCTTATACAGGTCTGTTGGAATATGCGGGAGGAGAAGACAAAAAACAGAGAATTTAGAAGCCTTGCCAAGGCGATGAAAGAATTAAATATTTTTACCGCGGCAATAATTACAGAAGAAACAGAGGGTGAAGAAAATCTTAACGGCAATACGGTGAGGTTGATCCCTCTTTGGAAGTGGCTTCTGGCTGAGGAAAACCTGTGAAATAGGGGACGTTTGTATTTTTTTGAGTATAGCGAAGACTCCTGCGAGGTGGCCCTTCGGGCCTCCTCGCAGGTGGCGTAGCAAGGCGAAGCTCCGCGCCTATGATGCCTTCTCCCGCATAGCAGTCGGCGTAGGCATCATTGCCGTCCTGAATTAATCTATTCACAACCCTCTCCCTTTTTAAGGGAGAGGGTAAGGTGAGGGTTTTATTTTAGGGACACCTACACTTTTTCCCCTTGCAATTTCTCTTCTATCACACTACAATATTCTTCAGAGGCATAAATAATGAACCCCAAAGGCGAAATAATTCTTTATACAGCTAAAGACGGCAAAATTACTGTTGAAGTCAACCTTCAGCGAGAAACGGTATGGCTTACTCAGAAACAGATTGCGCAGTTATTTGGTACTCAGAGGCCAGCCATAACAAAACATTTACATAACATATTTAAAAGTAAAGAGTTGCAGGAGAGTTCAGTATGTTCCATTTTGGAACATACTGCTAAAGATGGAAAGGTTTATGCAACTAAGTTTTACAATCTTGATGCCATTGTTTCTATAGGATATAGGGTTAATTCTAATCGCGCTACCCAATTTCGTATCTGGGCAACTAATATTCTAAAGCAATATTTAATAGACGGCTATGCTCTTAACGAACGCCGTTTACAGGATCAAAAACGCAAGCTAGAAACCCTCCAAAAAGCTATCAAACTTATCCGAAATGTTAAAGGCAGAAAAGAGCTTGATTATAAGGAAGCAATGGGTTTATTGGAAGTTATTGCTGATTATAATTACGCATTAGAGCTATTAGATGACTATGACAATAGAAACCTTAAGATATCTCAAACTTCAAGAGAAGAGAAGTTTAAGCTTACCTATGAAGAAGCTGTAAAAGCTGTTCGCGAGTTAAAGAAAAAATTCAACGGCTCTGATATTTTTGGCCAGGAAAAAGATAAGTCTTTTAAAAGTTCAATAGCATCTATTTACCAGACTTTTGACCGGAAAGAATTATACCCAAGCATTGAAGAAAAAGCGGCAAATCTATTATATTTTATCGTTAAGAATCATTCTTTTATTGATGGTAACAAGCGAATCGCAGCATCTATTTTCCTATGGTTCTTAGAGAAAAATAAGCTTCTTTACAATAGAGACAGATCTAAGCGTATAGCAGATAACGCCTTGGTTGCGCTTACTCTTATGATTGCTGAAAGCAACTCCAACGAACGCGATATAATCGTTACTCTGGTAGTGAACCTAATCAATAAGAATAATTAATCGCTATACCAGGCAGCTTAAATTCCTATTGCATTTATTTTTCCCGTAAGCTATAATTATTCCAATCATATTTAAAATATCTAGGAGGCTTAAATGTCCAAGAGATTTTCTTTTATCAATTTTTCTATCGTCATTATATTTTTACTAACTACTGTCTTTCCATCTGACGCATTTTCTTACCAGAACGCCAAAGATTCTGAAGAGCGCAGTTTCGTGGACGAATCTAAAGGCATGGATATAGTTTCCTTCAAAAAGATCCGCTGTCCAAACTGTCTTATGGAATTTTTTTATATACCCGGTAAGGATAGCCCGCATTCTCATTGGGTTCAATACGAGATCAAGGAAGAATTAAATGTCAATAAAGAAGACAGCCTGAATATCGAAGACAGTTTAAAAGATACCCAGGATAAGATAAAAGAATTAAAGAAAAAAGATTCACTTTTGAGTCTTTTTAAGCTCAAAGATACTGCCAAAGACAAAACCTCCTCAAAAGAAACAGCAGTTCAAAATGCGTTAACTGCCCAGGCTTCAAAGGGCCAGGTTGGATATAAGCTCAGACAGCAGTTAACCTGCCCTTACGACGGCTATGTATTTTTTCCTGAAGGCGACCTCCTGGACCAGGCTAAGTTTAAGCTCAGCCCGGCTTTATTTCAAGAACCTTCAAATATAGAATCCAGTTTTTCTAAGGCTATTTCATTTGGCGCGCCAAAAGACCTTAAGCAGTTCGGCTATGAGCTCTTTTTTGTACCTGAAAAATCCGGGAAAGAAGAAGAAAATAAAGACGGATCTCTTTTAGGTTCCGCTAAATCTATGGAATCTCTTGCAGCTCTCGGTATGCTAAAAACAGCCCTTGGGGGCCAGGGGGCTCAAGGCGCAGGACTTTCCGGCCAAATCACAGGCGCGGAAGATACAGCAGTTATACCTGTGAGCCCTGACTATATTGTTGGGCCTGGCGATACGCTTCTTATTAATATCTGGGGCAGTGTCCAGGAAAGTTTCCCTGTAGAAGTTGACAGAGAAGGTAAGATCATGCTTCCTAAATCAGGGCCGCTTTACATCTGGGGCATGAAACTAAAAGAAGCCGAGGTTCGCATTACCCAGCGTTTAAACGAATTCTATACAAATTTCAATGTAAGCGTTTCCATGGGTAAACTCAGGAGTATTCGTGTCTTCATGATGGGCGAGGTCAAAAAACCTGGCGCATATTCTATAAGTTCTCAATCCAATATTTTCCAGGCGCTTTATCAGGCAGGCGGGCCTACTAAAATGGGCTCCATGCGTAAGATAAAAATTGTTTCTTCAGACAGTAAATCAAGAGAAATAGACCTCTATCAGTTTTTATTAAAAGGCGAGCAGGCTGATAGTTCTATAATACAGTCCGGAGACACAATATTTGTCTCTCCCATAGGAGATGTAGTCGCTATTACAGGCAATGTCAAACGCCCCGCTATATATGAGACTAAAGGCGATATTTCTTTAAGCGATCTTATGGATTTTAGCGGCGGCATTACTCCTACGGGAAATCTCCAGCATCTTCAGGTAGAGCGCATCAAAGACAATGAACGCCGCATCGTAGTAGATATGGAATTAAAAAATAATAATTTTAAAGATATAAATCTTCGTAATGGAGACATGATTATAGTGTCTCCTATTGTGAGGCTTAAGCATAATTTTGTTACCATACTCGGTAATGTAGAAAATCCTGGCGATTACGGCCTTAAAGAAGATATGTCAGTAAAAGATCTGATGCAGACTGCTAAAGGCATGATGCCGGGGACTTATTTATCCAGGGCTGAAATCGCCCGCGTATCTAAAGACCGCTCCCGCGAAATAATTCCCATTAATCTGGATAAGATGATGATGGGCGGTAAAGATGAAGACATCTCCTTAAAAGAATGGGATATACTTCTAGTCTATTCTGAGGCTGAAGTCTCCAGCCCGTCTTATGTAGAAATAGATGGCGCTATCAATAAGCCTGGGAAATATGAACTTACCCCGAATATGAAAATCTCCGACCTTATTTTTAGAGCCGGCGGCGTTACTTCCAGTGATTTTATAAGAGGCGCGGAACTATTTCATATTGTGCCGGGTGAACAGCCTGTTGTAAGAGAGATTGGTGTCAAAAGGATTTTCGGCGCAAATATTCTCATAGATAAAGATATTATATTACAGTCCGGCGACACGCTTTTTGTGAAACGCGAGCCTAAACTCACTGAGAGAAAGATGATTATTATAAAAGGCGAGGTTAGATTTCCAGGCACTTACCCCATTATACAGGGAGAGCGGCTCAGCGACCTTATATCGAGAGCCGGCGGATATACTAATGACGCATTTTTACCTGGAGCTCTATTTACCCGTAAATCCATCAAAGAAGTCCAGGAAAAGATGCGCCAGAAGTTTCTTGAGAAAGAACAGCGTACTCTTATGGAAGAACAGCAGGCTCTTTTACTCAGGGCAGGCAGTTCTGCCAATGCAGATGCTATAACGAGTTCTGTAAGAGCCAGGATGGATATGATGGAAATGATATCTGGCGCTGATATAGAAGGCCGTATGGTCATAGCGCTTTTACCTCTTGACCAGTTAAAGCATACTAAATATGATATTCCCCTGGAAGATGGCGATACTCTTACTGTGCCTCAGTCTCCTTCAGCAGTTACAGTGATAGGGAGCGTTAATAACCCTACTTCAGTGCCTTTCGAAGTGAGTAAGGGCGTAGACTACTATATCCAGAGAACAGGCGGGCTTACCAAGCACGCGGATAAAAGCGGCATCTACGTTGTCCGCGCCAATGGCGAGGCTATTAATAAGTTTATGATGACCAAGTTTGTAGAACGCGGCGACACCATAGTCATCCCCCAGGAATTCAAGTACTGGACTCCTCCCGGACAACTTCTTAAAGATACAGTCGAAGTCCTATCTCGCATAGCAGTCGGCGTCGGCATCATCGCGGCCCTGCAGTAATAGCGGTAAATAATCCCGCTTTTTCCCCTTGCAATTTCTATGTATTATGCTAAACTTGCATACAGGAGGATGAAATATGGTTATTCAGACAGAATATCTTATTGATCAAAAAGGTAAAAAAAAGTCAGTAGTTTTGCCCATCCGTAACTATGTCAAGCTGTTAGAACACCTTGAGGACATGGAAGACGCTCTCGATCTGAAAAAAGCAAAAAAGGATGCCAAAGATTTTATTGATTTCGGAAAATTTACTGCCAAGCTTAAAAAACAAGGCTGCATACAGTAATGTATAGAATTATTATTGAGCGCAAAGCCGCTAAAGAAATAGAATGCCTTCCTAATGATACAATCCAGCGTGTTACAGATGCAATCAAGAATTTAAAACTTAACCCTCGGCCGCATGGCTCAAAGAAACTAACAGGAGAAGCCGGCTGGCGTGTTAGGATCGGAGATTATCGTATATTGTACACGATAGATGATAGTCAGAAACTTATTACGATATACAGGGTAAAACATCGCAAAGAAGCGTACCGTTAGAAGCTCTTTGCCCAAACCGGACATTTCTAATTTGGCTTGATAGCATAGGAAATTATCTGCGCAAAATCTGCTAAAGTCTCTGCCCGAAGGGCAGATTTTGCTTGACAATTTTGTTAACAAATGTTATACTTTGTTAATAGAGGAGGTATTTAAACTATGCATAAATATGATGAACATATTCTTATTGGAGCAAGAGTTCCTATTTCTCTCAAAGAGAAACTTTCCAAATACTGCTTAAATCATG
>Ga0209211_10002075_pt1 | contig 35497 bp, 21 predicted proteins | sample RifGroA2_FD_183992 | JGI IMG/M metagenome (GOLD analysis project Ga0209211, IMG submission 183992) | Groundwater microbial communities from Rifle, Colorado, USA - Groundwater A2 (SPAdes) (version 2) | ecosystem: Environmental > Aquatic > Deep subsurface > Groundwater | place: Rifle, Colorado... | reverse complement strand
CTCGCTTTCCGCCGCCAGCGGCGGGTATTCGGGCTTGTTGGCGTCGGCTCCGGTCGGACCGGTGCCGCGCAGCACCTTGAGGGCGCGTCGCAGCACCGCCGTTTCGCGCACGATGCGCGCCGCGCGCACCCGGCGGGCGGCGACCGGGTCAAGCGCGCCGACATGCGGAAAAGTCGGCGTCTCGCCAGCGCCGACTTTTCGCAACTCGGCCATGCAGCCAAGACTGTCCGCCACCGTCGCATCGGGTCGCGCCAGATTCGCCGCCGCTGCCGCCAGATCCGCCGGCCACGGCCCGCGCAGCCTGGCCATCTCCAGGGCGAGGCCGGGCAGTTCGACGCCGATGCAGGCTTCGAGCCGCATGGCCTCGAATACGGCGAACCAGGCCAGCGCCGGTCCGCGCTCGGGCCAGAGTTCCAGTTCCGGCTCGGGATCGATGTTGAAGGTGCCATGGCGGGTTTGCGCCCAAAGCAGCGCGGCCATGGCCTTGTAGATCAGGCGATTGCCCGCAACGTCGCTTGCCATGTCGACTCGCTCCGGCAACCACAGGGTTTCGCTATCGGTCCACGCCGTCGGCCCGCTGACCAGCCTGAGCGACCGGCCTTCCAGCGCATGCAGAAAACGCGACAGGCGACCTTCGATCGCATCGAATGAAACGCTGTCCGGCAAACGCGACGCGCTGCCCAAGTGCGCTGCGGCAAACTCGTTCATCGCCGTCCGCGCGGCGGCCAGTCCGCTGCGGTCATGGGCATCGAAGCCGGCGCGCGCCCAATCGTCGAGATGCGGCCCGAGGCTGGCGGCCTGCTCTGCGGCCAGCGATGCGATCAGCCAGCCGAGATCGCCCGAGGTTTGCGCCGCGACGCCTGTCCAGTGCAACACGCGCTCCTGCATCTGGCGCGGCAGGGCTTCGAGCAGCGCCGCCGGCTCCTCCGCCGAACGCTGGCGCAAGGAAAGCAGCAGCAATTCGTCAAGCCGCGCTTCGAGTTCATGAGCGAAAAGCTTGCGTTCGCTCATGACAATTCAAAACACGGCGCGGATCAGGTCGTCGAGCGCGTCGCGGGTGTCGGTTTCATCGGCCAGCGGGCGGGCGATGGCGGCGGTGCAGGCGGTTGCCGCGTCCATGCCGTTGGCAATCAGTTGCGCGGCATGCACCAGCAGGCGCGTACCGGCGCCTTCGTCTAGCCCGGCGCCTTTCAGCTTGCGCGTCAGGTGGCCGAGTTTGACCAGCTTCCCGGCCATATCGGCATCGATGCCGCCTTCATGGGCGACGATGCGCGCTTCGGTTTCGGCTTGCGGATAGTCGAAATCCAGCGCCACGAAACGCTGCCGCGTGCTCGGCTTCATTTCCTTCAACACGCTCTGGTAGCCGGGATTGTAGGAAATCACCAGCATGAAGTCCGGCGGCGCCTCGATGTATTCGCCATGCTTTTCGACCGGCAGCGCGCGCCGCGAATCGGTCAAGGGATGGATCACCACGGTGGTGTCCTTGCGCGCCTCGACGATTTCGTCGAGATAGCAGATGGCGCCGGCCCGCACGGCCGCCGTCAGCGGCCCATCCATCCAGACGGTTTCATCGCCGACGATGAGATAGCGCCCCACCAAGTCGGCAGTGGTGAGGTCGTCGTGACAGGCCACCGTGACCAGCGGCCGCTTCAGCCGCCAGGCCATGTGCTCGACAAAGCGCGTCTTGCCGCAACCGGTCGGGCCTTTCAGCATCACCGGCAGGCAGCTCCTGGCGGCGGTCTCGAATACGGTGAGTTCGTCGCCGGTGGCGTGATAGTACGGCTCGCTGTCGAGCCGCACCAGCGGCGTGGCGAGCTTGCGAACGTCGGCGCGGACAGCGGCCCGCGCGGAGGGTTTGGGTGCGTCCATGTCGGTTCCTACTTCTGTTTGGCTTCCTTGGCCCGCCTGGCGTCATCCGCCATGCGTTTCTTCAGCTCGCGCAATCGCGTATCCACCTGCGACTGCTCGTAGAAATTGCCGTCACCGGCCTTTTGCGCCAGTTCGAACTGTTCCACCGCCGCCGCAACCTGGCCCAGCAAGGCATAGGCTTCGCCCTGCGCGCGATGTTGTTGCAAACGCTTGCCGAGCAGCGCATAGGTTTTCGCCTGCAAGGCATGCATCTTCGCGTCCGACGGATAACTCAGCAGATCGGTCTCGGCGACCTTGATCGCGTCGCCAGGCAGCCTGGCCTCCAGCAAGGATTCCACCAGGGCGTAGGCGATGGCGCGTTCCTGCGGAAAACGCGGCTGCGCGTCGCGCAGAATCTTCACCGCTGCCGGGGCATCGCCCTGCTTCAGGCGCAGTTGCGCGGCGAGCGTCTCGATCATGGGTGACACCGCCTTCAGGCGGCGCACCTCGCTCAACTCCGTCTCCGCCGCGACCAGATTGCCATCGCGGATGCGGGCCTGAGTCAGACCGTAGCGCATGGCAGCTTCGCTGCCGGCGAAGCTGCGATCCTTGAGACGGGTCTCGAATTCCGTCACCGCATCGCGCGACGTGCCAAGCTGCGCGCGCAGCTTGGCCCGCACCAACTGGAAATCGAGCGAATCCGCGACCTGCCTGTAAGGCCGTCCCTGGATCCGGTTGCCCATGTCGGCGAGACGTTCGGTGGTCAACGGGTGAGTGCGCAAATAACCGGGGGCGTTGTTTTCGTAGAGACGGCCGAACTTCTGCAAACGCTCGAAGAAACTGCTCATGCCGCGAATGTCGAAAGCGGATCGCTCCAGCAGGCCCAGACCGATGCGGTCCGCCTCGCGCTCGAAATCGCGCGAGTAGTTCAACTGGTTCTGAATCGCCGCGCCCTGCCCGGCCATGGCGGCGCCCACCGCCAGATCGGGACTGCTGCGCGCGGCGAGAATCGCCACCGCCAGCGCCAGCATGCTCGTCACCTGGCCCTGTCCCGACTTGTTGATGAGGCGCGCCAGATGGTGCTGGGTGACATGGGAGATTTCGTGCGCCAGCACCGAGGCCAGCTCCGATTCGGAAGCCGCCGCGAGAATCAGTCCGCTATGCACGCCGATGTAGCCGCCGGGCATGGCAAAGGCGTTGAGCGTGGAATCGCGCAGCGCAAAAAACTCGAACTCCTGCCGCGCCTGCTCGCTCTGCGCGGAGAGCCGGTTGCCGAGCCGGTTGAGATAGCTGTTGATCTCGGGATCGTCCAGCCAGGCCGGATCGCGGCGAATTTCGAGCATGATCGATTCGCCGATGCGGCGTTCCATCGCCGGCGAGAACTCGGCTTGCGCCGCTTCGCCCAGATCGGGCAGGCCTTCGGCCACCGACAGCGGCGGCGCGACGAGGGCGCCGAAACAAAGTATCAGGGTGCGGACAAGCGAATGCGGTTTCATACCGCTATGATAGCGGCTCCGTAAAAACGAGTTGTGACAGGGTATTTCATGAAGCCATCGCATAAACCCGCCGCCGGACCGCTGACCCATTTCGATGCCGCCGGCCAGGCGCACATGGTCGATGTCGGCGCCAAGACCGAGACCACCCGCGTCGCCAAGGCGCAAGGCCATATCCGCATGGCCCCGGCCACCTTCGCCCTGATCGAAAGCGGATCGGCAAAGAAGGGCGACGTGCTGGGCATCGCGCGCATCGCGGCGATCCAGGCCGCCAAGCGCACTTCCGACCTGATTCCTCTATGCCATCCGCTTGCTCTCACCCGCGTCGCCGCCGAACTCACGCTCGATGCCAGCCGTTATCGCGTGACGATCGATGTCACCGCCGAAACGGTCGGTCGCACCGGCGTCGAGATGGAGGCGCTCACCGCCGTTTCCATCGGCCTGCTGACCATCTATGACATGTGCAAGGCAGTGGATCGCGCCATGGTCATCGAGGACGTTCGCCTGCTGGAAAAGGCCGGCGGCAAGTCCGGGCACTGGCTTGCAGACAGCACCCGATAGCAAGCAGCGCGGCGTGGCATGGTGGCTGTTCGCCTGCTGCGTCATGGTGTTCGCCACGATGGTGGTCGGCGGCGTGACGCGCCTGACGCACTCCGGGCTTTCCATCGTCGAGTGGCAACCCCTGATCGGCGCCCTGCCGCCGCTGTCCGAAGCGCACTGGCTGGAACTGTTTGCCAGGTATCGGCAGACGCCGGAGTTCCGCCTGGTGAACCACGACATGACGCTCGGCGGCTTCAAGTTCATCTTCTGGTGGGAATGGGCGCACCGGCTTTCCGGTCGGCTGATCGGCGTGGTGTTCCTGTTTCCCTATCTGTGGTTTCTCGTCGGCGGTCGGTTGCGCGGCGCGCTGGCGGCCAAGGTATTCGGTTTCTTCATCCTCGGCGGACTGCAAGGCGCGATGGGCTGGTACATGGTGCAAAGCGGACTGGTGGACGATCCGCGCGTCTCGCACTACCGGCTGACGGCGCATCTGGGCCTGGCATTCGTGATTTTCGGCCTGATGGGCTGGACCGCGCTGGACCTGTTGCAGCCGCGCGCCAAAGTCGGCGCGTCACCAGCGCCGACTCTTACCCTGCGGCTCGGCGCCTGGCTGGTAGCGCTGGTTTTCATCATGGTGCTGTCGGGCGCGCTGGTGGCCGGCATCCGCGCCGGGCTGGCCTACAACACCTTCCCGCTGATGAACGGCGATTTTCTGCCGCCCGAGACTTTCATGCTCGAACCGCTGTGGCAGAACTTCTTCACCAACATGGCCACCGTGCAGTTCGACCATCGCATGCTGGCGTGGCTGCTGATGGGGCTGATTCCCTGGTTTTCCTGGCGCGTCTGGAACGAAACTCCCGCCGCGCGAACCGCCGTTGTGCTGCTGACGCTCTGGCTGGCGACGCAGGCGGGCCTCGGCATCGCCACGCTGCTGCTACAGGTTCCGGTAGCTCTCGGCGCCGCGCATCAAGCGGGAGCGATGGTGCTGTTCGGGCTGCTCATTTACGCCAACCACCTCATACGTACTTCACCTCGATGATGTCGATTTCCCGCACGCCGCCGGGGCTGTCGAAGCGCACCGTATCGCCTTCGCGCGCCTTGAGCAGCGCGCGCGCCAGCGGCGAAATCCAACTGATGCGGCCTTCCAGCGCATTGGCTTCGTCGATGCCGACGATCTGGTAGGTCGCCTCCACGCCATCGGCATCGCAGACGGTGACGGTGGCGGCAAAAAACACCTGATCGCAATTCCGCTGCTCGGTCGGATCGACAATCACCGCCGACTCCAGCCGCTTGCCCAGAAAGCGAATACGCCGGTCAATCTCGCGCAAACGCTTCTTGCCGTAGATATAGTCGCCGTTCTCCGAACGGTCGCCATTGCCAGCCGCCCACGACACCACCTGGACGATGGCGGGACGCTCGACCTTGACCAGATGCTCGAACTCGGCGCGAATCAGCGCATGGCCGCGCACCGTCATGTAGTTGACGCCGACCGGCAGTGCAGACTCGGGCGCCTCGTCCTCGTCGGCGTCGTCCGACTCCTTGACAAAAGCCTTGTTCATCGTGGTTAATCGCCGGCCAAATATACGCATTGGATACCATCCACGGCGCAGTCGCCGGGAACTCTGAATATTAGCGCTCAAATTGCCGCCTGATCAGCCACGGCGTTCCGCCGTGCGAATCCCGCCTGGCACGTTATTCGCTGCGACGGGCATGCACCCCCCATTCCCAAGGAGAACATCATGCCTGTACTACCCAGCGGACGTCGTATCGAATTTTCCCTGGATCGCTTCCACGCCCTGCTCGGGCAGATGGATCTGGAACAAGCCTTCATCATTGCCGACGCACTTCACGATCCTGACGATCTGCTGTTGGTTCTGGATGCGGTTCATTTCAGCCTGGAGGGTGGAAAGCCCTACTTTGCCGGCTATGTCGCCGCCGACTGGGAGACCCGTGCGGCCGACTGGAATACTGAGGATCGCAACGCCTTGCGCACCTGGTTCGCCTCCGACTCGGCATGCTCCCATCGTGCGGAAGCCATCGAGAGCATCAAGGCACTGCTGCTTGAAATGCCGACGGACTACCTCCCCCGGCATGAATCTGCCTACAGCCAGTTATCCATCTAAAAATGAAGGTGGAATCGGGCGGCAACACATCGGGAAAACTTCGCCGGAGCGCGGCAAGAATTGCCTCGGCGACCGCCCCACGTGCCGCAATCTTTGGATTAACGACCGAAAGTTGGTCGTCTTTAACGGATTCCCCATCATTTGCAAAAGGTGGCACGCAGGTTGCTCAGTAAAGCGCAGGAACACAACGAGTAGAGGTTCAAGCCCGGCGGTTTCGGACACGAAACCGCAAAGCGCGCCTCAAAACGTCTAACAGGAGATTCGTCATGGCACAAGTCATCAACACCAACGTCGCGTCGCTGAATGCGCAGCGCAACCTGAACCGTTCGCAGTCGGATCTGGCTACCTCGCTGCAGCGACTATCTTCCGGCCTGCGGATCAACACCGCCAAGGACGATGCGGCCGGCCTGGCGATCTCCGAACGGATGACCACGCAGGTGCGCGGCCTCGATCAGGCGCGGCGCAACGCCAATGATGGCATCTCGCTGGCGCAGGTCGCGGAGGGCGCGCTCCAGTCCTCGGCGGACATTTTGCAACGCATCCGGGAACTCTCCGTGCAGGCGATGAACGCCACCAATTCCTCGACCGACCGGGCGGCACTCAACGGCGAAGTTCAGCAACTCGTGCAAGAACTCCAGCGCGTGGCCAGCACCACGGAATTCAACGGTCAGCGCCTGCTCGACGGTTCATTTACGTCGGCGGTGTTCCAGGTCGGCGCCAACGCCAACCAGACCATCACGGCAACGTCCAGCAACTTCCAGACGACCACTTACGGCAACTATCGGATCGGCGCACTGGCTGCAACCACCCAGACCGGCTTCGGCGACCTGACCAAAGGCGCGACCGCAAACGCCACGCGCACCCAATTCAGCGCCCAAGGCGACAACTCGTCGATTGCGGCGGCCGGTACGCTGACCGTCAATACCGCCAGCGGCACCACCGACCTCAATTATTCGCAGGGCGCCTCCGCCTACGACGTGGCCACCACCATCAACGGCGCCGGACTGGGACTACGCGCCAGCGCGACCACCCAGTTCATACTGGGTGCCAATGACGGCGGCGGCGGCGGCGGATTGCAGGCGAACACGACCTATTCATTCTTCCTCGCCACCGACGTTACCAATCCTGGGGGAGGGGTCGCACCAGCCGCCGGCTTCACCGCAGTCTCCTTCACCACCGGCGGCTCCTCCGGCGCGGTGGGCGCCGCCGACGAGTTGAATGCCGCGGCCCAAGCTTTCAACGACGCATCTGGCAAGACAGGTTTTACAGCCAGAGTCGTCAAGACGGACAACGGCAAATTTGGACTCCTGGTCACCAGCGAGACCGGCATCGACCTGCGCATCAACAACACCTCGGCAGCCGGCAACGATGTCAGCCTGGAAGACACCAGCGTCATCAACGGCAGCACTGCCGCAGTTGTTCCGGTAACCCACGCCACGGTCATGACGGCCGCCGCCGCGACCACCTGGGTGAATGGAGCGGGCTACTGGGTCACCGGTCAGCTAGACATCGACTCGGAGAAGTCATTCTCGATCACGGACAGCGCTGGCGATCCCGGCGGCTTCATGATCACCGGCGGCACTCCTTCCGCCGCGCAGTTGCAACGGACGGCCGACCTGGATGTCAGCACCACCGATTCCGCACAGAGGACAATTTCGATCGCCGACTCCGCGCTGGGCGCCATCAACAGCCAGCGCGCCCGCTACGGCGCCCTGCAATCGCGATTCGAATCGACCATCGTCAATCTTCAGACGACCTCCGAGAACCTGAGCGCCTCTCGCTCCCGTATCCGCGATGCCGATTTCGCCATGGAAACCGCCACCCTGACGCGCAACCAGATCCTGCAACAAGCCGGTACCGCCATGCTGGCTCAGGCCAACGCATTGCCCAACCAGGTGTTGCAACTCCTCCAGCGTTAAGCCGCTCCGGCTTTCGCGGCCCGCCAGGCGGGCTCCAATGTATCTCTCCGGCCCGTTCATTGGGCCGGTCCCATTTTTAGCGGTCGGTTCCATATCGCTAAAGTTTTCCATCGGACACCCGATAAAGACCCAAGAGCAGGTTTGCTCGGCTCCTGTCGGTCATCCAAATAACGGCATGACAGGGAATCATCTACCTGATTAGTAAGGAGATAAGTATGTCTTCCGTTATCAATACCAACGTTGCGTCATTGAACGCACAGCGTAACCTCGGCGCGTCGAGCATGACTCTGTCGCAGTCGTTGCAGCGACTTTCTTCTGGCCTGCGCATCAACAGTGCGAAAGACGACGCAGCCGGACTTGCGATTTCCGAGCGTTTCACTTCCCAAATTCGAGGCCTTGACCAAGCCCGACGCAATGCCAACGACGGCATCTCGCTGGCGCAAACCGGCGAAAGCGCGCTCCAGTCTTCAGGCGACATTCTCCAACGTATTCGCGAACTGGCCGTGCAATCGGCCAACGCGACCAATTCATCGAGCGATCGCGCTGCGCTGAACTCCGAGGTTCAGGCGCTGAGCGCGGAACTTCAAAGAATCTCGGCCAGCACCGAGTTCAACGGGCTGAAGCTGCTCGATGGCTCATTCTCTTCGGCGAAATTCCAGGTGGGCGCCAACGCCAACCAGACCATCACCGCAACGTCCAGTAACTTCCAGACCAACAACTACGGAAACTATCGAATTGGGGGTGTCTCCGCCACTTCCCAGGCGGGATTCGGCGACCTGGTTCAGGGCGCAACGGTCGATGCCAACCTGACGCGCGTCACCACCGGCAACGTTTCCGCGATTTCCGGCGCCGGCACTCTGACCATCAAGAACGGCAACGGTTCGTCCGTCATTAACTATGCAATTGGCGCCAGCGCCTCGGATGTCGCCGCGTCGGTCAACAACGCCGCGACCGGTGTGCGCGCCTCGGCCATTACCCAATTTGTGCTGGGTGCCGATGACGCTGCGGGCGCCGTCGCCACGGGCGGCTTTGCCCAGAACACGACTTACAGCTTCATGGTCGCCACCGACACCAACTCGCCGGCTGCCGCCGCAGCGCCGTCCGGAGGCTTTACCACGGTGTCCTTTACTACTGGTGGCGACACCGCCGCCGACGTCGTTTCCACCGCCGAGCATTTGAACGCCGCCGCCCAGGCATTCAATGACGCCGCAGGCAAAACCGGCTTTACGGCGACCATCGTAAAAACCGACAACAACAGATATGGGCTGTTGCTGACCAGCGAATCCGGCAAGGACCTGCGGATCAACAACATTTCGGGCGCCACCGGAAACGGCGTGGTAGTCGAGGATACCAATGTGCTGGACGGATCGACTGCCACGGCATCGAACGCGTCAGGCACCTTGGTGATCGCCAGCAACGCCGACAGCACCTCCTGGACGGCGGCCAACGGCGCATGGATCACCGGTCAGGTGCTGTTCGACTCCGACAAGGCATTCGCGGTCACCGACAGCGTCGGTACTGCCGCGGCCGGCTGGCTGGACAGCACCAATGCGTCCGCGGGCCAGTTGCAGACGGTTGCCCGGATCGACATCAGCACCGTCGATAGCGCTCTGCGCAGCCTTTCGATGGTCGATTCGGCTCTATCGGTCGTGAATAACCAGCGCGCCCGTTATGGCGCCTTGCAGTCCCGCCTCGAAAGCACCATCACCAATCTGCAGGCGACCTCCGAAAATCTTTCGGCCTCGCGCTCGCGTATCCGCGATGCCGACTTCGCTCAGGAAACGGCCAACCTTACCCGCTCCCAGATTCTGCAACAGGCGGGTGTGGCGATGCTGGCTCAGGCGAATGCGCTGCCGAACCAGGTTCTGACTCTGCTCCGCGGCTAATAGGCAAGTTCGACTGACAGGCGAGGACTGAAATATCAATAGTTTCATTCCCGCCTGAGAAACAAGGAGTCTTAAATGAGCATTCAATCCTTGAACGGGACCACCGGCAATCCGCCGCAACCCGCACAGGTCCGGAGCAATCCGGCCCCGGTGCCGGATGCGGTGGTGAAACTGCCGCCGGCACCCGTACAGTCGGTACAGCCCAACCCGAAACCAGCTCCAGAGCAACTCCAGAAAGCGCTTGAGACACTTAAACAAGCCGTGCCGATCAAATCAAGCGCGCTGACGTTCTCGCTGGACGATAGTTCCGGACAAACCATTGCCCGTGTTGTGGATAGTGAAACAGGGGAAGTGATTCGACAGATTCCGTCAAAGGAATTGCTGGAAATCGCCCAAGCCATCGACAAGATGCAAGGTATGCTGCTGAAGCAAAAAGCCTGAACCGACACAAATGCAGTAGCTTGACCAAAGGCCCGCACAGCGGGCCTTTTTCTTGCTTTATTCGACTGACCGCGTAACCTATACTCGGGGTGGCGGTTGGGATTTCCGGATGGCTCCACCCTACAGGATCCCGTCGCGATGTCGTAAGCAATAGCAGGGCAAAGGAGTTTCCCCCATGGCAAGCATTTCATCTTCCGGTATAGGTTCCGGCCTCGACGTCGCCAGCATCATCAAGCAACTGATGGATGTCGAGATGCAGCCATTGACTGCGCTCAACACCAAAGAAACCGGCTATCAGTCGAAACTGACCACCTACGGAACCCTTAAGAGCGCTGTGGCCTCGGTACAGACGGCGGCGCGCGCACTGAAGTCAAGCACGCTGTACAGCAGCATGTCGGCCACGTCGTCCGACAGCACGGTGTTCAGCGCCAGCGCCAACACCGCCGCCCAGGCCGCCACGTATTCGGTACAGGTGGTCGACCGCGCCCAGACTCATGCAATTTCGTCGCAGGGATTTGCCAGCATCACCGATGCTGTTGACTCGGATGCCGGAAAAATCAAGATCGAGCTCGGCACTTTCAGCGCCGGCGTATTTACGAGCGACGAGGACAAGACCCCGACCACCATCGATATAGCGGCCAGCAGTTCTCTCGAGGAAATCCGCGATGCTATCAATGACGCCAACGCCGGTGTTCGCGCCAATCTGGTTTATGTGGGCGGGGATACGCTGGAGCCCTATAAACTGACCCTGACATCCGACGACACCGGTGCCAAGAACAGCATCAAGCTCACTGTCCTTGATGCGAGTGATGTCGTCCAGAACGACAATACCGGTCTGGCCCAGTTGTCTTTCGACCCAGAGGTCGATCAGGGGGCTTTCCCCGACGGCGCAAACCAGTTCGACGTCAATACGGTGGCGCAGGATGCCCACCTGAAAATTGACGGACTTGACGTCTATCGCACCACCAATTCCATTTCCGATGCCATCACCGGCGTTACCTTGAGCCTGGCGGCGCAGGGGACCACGACACTGACCGTAGCCAAGGACTCAGCCTCGGCAAAGAGTGCCATGAACACCTTCGTCACGGCTTATAACGATGTCAGCAAGCAGTTGCGGGATGCGATGACCTACAACGCATCGACCAAACAGGCGTCGATCCTGACTGGCGACAGCGGAGCGCGCAGCCTGCAAACGGCGCTGCGCGAAATGATCGGCTATTCCCGCAGTTCCGCCGGCAGCAGCTATTCCACATTTTCGGATCTTGGCGTCGCCTTGCAGCGCGACGGATCGCTGGTATTTGACTCATCGAAGTTCGATACCGCGATGGCATCATCGACAACCAATGTCGGCGACCTGTTGAGTTCCACATCGACGACGTCGCCCGGCATCGCCGTGCGCATGACGACAACGCTGGACAGTATTCTTTCCACCACGGGCCTTCTCGCCAGCCGCACCGAAGGAATCAACCGCAGCATCACGGATATCGGTCGCCAGCGGGAGACGCTGGCGCGCCGGCTGGTGCAAATCGAGGCGCGCTACCGCAAGCAATTCACTGCCTTGGACAGTCTGGTTGCCAGCATGCAGAAAACCTCACAGTATCTGACGCAACAACTGGCGGCTTTGTCCAGCAGCACGAGCTAACCCGTCGAGGAGACGCTGATGTTTGTTTCATCCAGAAAGCAGATTGATGCCTACAACAAGGTCGGCCTTGAGACCGGGGTTGATGGCGCAAATCCCTATCATCTGATTACCATGCTGCTTGATGGCGCGATTTTTTCTCTGGGACGTGCGGCACAGGCGCTGAGGGAAAAACGCATCGGCGAAAAAGGCAAGGAAATTTCGATGGCGATCGACATCATCTCCTCGGGGCTTCAGGCAAGTATCGACCTCAAAGCCGGCGGAGAAATCGCCGAGCGCCTGAACTCGCTTTACGACTACATGTGCACCCGTCTGCTCCACGCCAATTTGCATAGTGATTTGGCCGCAATTCTGGAGGTATCCAGTCTCCTCGGCGAGATCAAGGCCGGCTGGGAAGAAATAGCCAATGATCCTGCCGTAGCTTCCCGCAACAAGGTGTCCGCATGATGGCTACGATGCACCGGATGCCCTCCCAAATAGAACTCTATGAAGAAATGAGCCTGCTGTCGTCGCGCATGGTCGAAGCGGCGCGCGCCAGCGACTGGGATAACCTGATCGAGCTCGAACGCGGCGTTGCCGGTTTGCGCAACACCTTGATGACCACTCCGGAGGACAGCGGCGCGCTCGCCGCCGATTTGGCGCGCAAACACAGCCTGATCCAGCGCATTCTTGAAAATGACGCCGAAATACGCCGTCACACCGAACCCTGGATGGAACACGTACGAAAGTACCTCGGCGACAGCACGCGTCGTCGCGACGTGCAGAAGGCCTATGCGGCCGGTGCCGGAGAGTCCGCTCCCGGCGGCTTCGGGGCGTAAGCCGCGACGGTGGCAGGTAGCCACCATGCTCGCCGCGCATTCGGCAAGGTAACATGGTACTGATCCCCAATGATGTCGGCATCCGCATGCGGATGCAGACCGAGACTGCCCTGCATCCGGTCACACCGGTTTCCGAAATTCCGACCGATCTGGCGCAGTTGCATCCGGGACAGACCTTTTCAGCGCGAATTCAGGAGGTTCTGCCGGAGAACACCTACAAGGCCCTGGTGGCGGGCCGCAGCCTGACACTTGCGCTGCCCCAGGGAGCCAAGGCGGGCGACACGCTGGAACTGGTGGTGGTCGACCGCACGCCACGTTTAATCGTTGCCCAACTCGCCAGCCAAAGCGCTCCCGGCGACGCGGCAACCGATGCCAGCAACCCGTTCACACGCTTGTCACCCACCGCTCAATTGATCGGCGCTCTGCTTTCACGTGATGGAACTCCCCCGCCTCCGGCGGCGCTCACGCGCGGACAACCCCTGCTTGCCGCGGCGCCGGTCGATACCGCCAAACTGGCGGCGGCTCTCGCACCGCAACTGACCAAGGCCGTCGCTCAAAGCGGGTTGTTCTACGAAGCCCACCAGGTGCAGTGGGTCATGGGACAACGCCCGATGAGCGACCTTTTGGCCGAGCCTCAGGCGAGGCATGGGCCGAAGGGAGGCCCGCCCACGCCAGGACGGGAACCGGGTGGCGCCGCCAGTCGCGCGACATTGACCGGACGTTCGACCGAGCCATCCGGGCCGATGGTGCTTCTGCAAAACCTGTTTGGCGGCGACGAAGCTCGTCAGCAAGGCGGCGCGCAGTCGACGGTCGTCGCCGCGGTCGCCAATCCGGCCCAGTCGGTGCCGGAAGAGCTGCGGCCACTGGTACAGCAGCAACTGGACGCAGCGGCAACGCAGCGCATGGCCTGGCATGGGGAAGTCTGGCCAGGTCAAACGCTGGACTGGCAGATAGAGCCGGATGAACAGCGAACGGGGGGTGAGCAGTCCGACTCGGAACGCGGCTGGATCACATCGCTGCGCCTCGTCACGCCACGACTGGGTGAAATAGACGCTCGGCTCAGCCTGACGCCGCAAGGCGCGAGAATCACCCTCGCAACGCCCACGGACACCAGCGCCGCCGATCTGCGGAGCGCCGCACCGTCACTGGAGAAATCGATGGCGACAGCCGGCGTGCCGCTGCTCGCTTTGCAGGTGAAGCGTGTCGCCGAAGAATAAGGAAGGCGAGCCTCGGGCGCTGGCCGTTGCGCTGAAGTACGCACCGGGCGATGCGGCGCCAACAGTGGTGGCAAAAGGGCGGGGGTTGATCGCCGAAGAAATCATCTCGCGTGCGCGCGAGCATGGAATTTTTGTGCACGAATCGCCCGAACTGGTCGCGTTGCTCTCCCAAGTCGACCTTGACGGACAAATCCCCGCCGAACTCTACATCGCCGTCGCCGAACTGCTGGCGTGGATCTACCAGGTGGAGCGCGGGGGAGCACTGCCGAATGGTCCGATTTCAGGCAATCTCGGCTAGAATAAAACGCACCAAGTATCCCTGCCCAAGCACTGATCGACCTCTATGAGCGGTACCGAAGCCGAAAATCCCTCCACCCCGGAGGCGCCGGCGGTTGTTGTCCAGCAAACCGCTGTACAAAAACTCGCAGACGAGCTTTTGTCGACAGACGAATTCAGCCAATACATGCTGAATTCCAAGAGCGAGATGTTCGCGGTCTTTCGTGGCATGGTCGAACACGTTTCACAAATCACCATGTTTTTCAACGAAGGCAGAGACATGGTGCTGACCAGCATGATCGGCTATAACGACAAAGGTATTTCTCTGGATCTCGGCGCCAGTGCGGAGATGAACCGCAAGGCACTCGAAGCGAAGAAACTCTTTTGTGTCACGCAGCTCGACAAGGTCAAGGTCCAGTTCATCCTGCGCGGCGTGCGGCGCGTCGAGACGGCTGGCGGGCCGGCATTCTTCGCCGCCCTGCCCGACAGTGTGCTGCGCCTGCAACGCCGCGAGTACTACCGGCTGACGACGCCCATCGCGCACCCCCTGAAGTGTTTCATCACCTTACCTCCGGCAACCGATGGTAAACGCCAGGTTATCGAGGCCAGCATCGGCGACATCAGCGGGGGCGGAGTTGGCGTCATCTCGGTTCCGCTCGATGTTCCGCTCGAAACCGGTCTTGAGCTCGGCTGCAAGCTCGATCTGCCGGAAGTCGGCACAGTGACGGGTACGGTTGTGATACGCAGCGTATTCGATTCGGTGACGCGTAGCGGCGTCAAGTCCCGACGTGCGGGCTGTGAGTTCCTAAAGTTGCCGGGGGCCATGGCGACCATGATCCAGCGTTACATCATCAAGGTCGAACGCGAACGCAAAGCCCGTGAATCGGGAATGACTTAACGACCCATTGCCGTCCCGCCAGCGCCGACTCTTGTCACTCGCCCTCGCCGCCCAATACTTCGAGCAGATGTTCCAGCAGTTGCGCCAGTTCTCCGCACATCAGGGTAAAGTCGGCCGCAAATAGATCATCCGCGTTCTCGGCCTGACGCTCGGCATCTTCTTTCAGCAAATCGAGAAACACCAACCGCTTGATCTGCAATTGCTCGGTCAGTACAAACGAAACGCGGTCGTTCCAGGTCAACGCCAACCGAGTGGCGGACTTGCCGCCAGCAATGTGACTGCGAACCTCTTCGCTATCAAGGTTGTGGCGCACGTAACGCACGGCCGCACGCTCTTCGACCATGGCACGCAGTTCGCAATCGCGGTCGATGACAAAACTGCCGGGGGCTTCACCCGCAGACAGCCACTGAGTCATGGCGGTAGTGGGCGCCAACTGCGTCTTGATCAGAGTGACCGGCAGCTCGTTGAGGGACAGCTTGAGATGCTCCATGACTTCGTCGGCTCGTGTGCTTGAGGAGGCATCCACCAACAGCCACCGATTGACTGGATCGATCCAGACGTAGGTCAGGCCGCGCTTGACGAAAGCACGCGGCAGCAATTCCGCCTCAAGCTGATCGATCACTTCGCGCGTCTGCTTGCGCCCCGGTTTGTAGCCTTGCGCCGCCTCGATTTCGGCCAGCTTTGCCCGCGCGTACTGGCGTACCACTGAAGCCGGAAGCAACTTCTGTTCAATGCCCAATGCGATCAGTTGCTGGCGCTCGACCGAAAATACCAGTTCGCCTTCGTTGCCGCGCGGTGGCACCCAGCCGCGCGCCACGCGATCAGTAGCGCCGCAACTTTGGAAAAGACCTTTGCGCAGAACAGCCGACAGAGCGTCAGTGCTATAGGCCCACTCGGGAGTAAGCCGGAATATCTGGAGATTGCGAAACCACATGGACTGTTTACCGATGTTTTCAAAGAATTGGGGTTCGGACAGGTTTCGTCCAAAGTCGCGTCCGAGAATCAACGGCTCTTGAACGCTTCGGTCCATTCTATCGCCCGCCGTTTCGCTTCGGAAACCTGATCCGGCGTCATCAGCGTTTCCGCGTAATTCAGATTGGCCGCGCTGGCCTGATTACCGGTCGCCGCGGAAATACTGAACCACATGTGCGCTTCGATGTAATCGATTTCGCCAGCATCGCCACGCGCGCACATCAGCCCCAGAATACATTGCGCTTCGGCCACGCCCTGCTCCGCTGCCTGCCGATACCAGCCTTCGGCTTGTCTGACATCCTTGGCTACGCCGAGGCCATTGTTGAACAAATACCCCAGATTATGCTGCGACTCCGCGTCGCCCTTTTTCGCGGCTTGTTTCCAAAGAAAAGTGGCTTTGGAATAGCTCTGCGGAACTCCATGCCCGTTCGCATATCTGAGCCCGAGCGCCGCTTGTGCCGGAGCAAAACCGGCCTTTGCCGCCTTGGTAAGCCACTCCAGCGCCTCGGTCTCGTCTTCATCGACACCGAGGCCATCCTGATAAGCGAGGGCCACCTGCCACTGCGCCCGCAAGTCCCCCTGCCTGGCCGCCTTGAGGTAAGACTCAAAGGACTTCGCCAGGTTTTTTCGCAAACCCTGACCGGTAGCATATTTGTTGCCCAGCATGAACTGCGCTTCGGCAATGCCCTGTTCAGCGGCCTTCAAGTACCACGTCGCCGCCATGTATTGGTTGCCTTCGGAAAGGCGGGCCAGTTTCAACTGCGCCTCGGCATCTCCCTGCTCAGCCGCCTGAAAGTACCAATACTCCGCGTCCATGGCGCTTCTCTCGGTTCCCTGGCCGTCTTCATACATTTCACCCAGATGATACTGAGCCCGTGCATATCCTTGTTCAGCCGCCTTCAGGTACCAGGAAAATGCCGTCTTGAGATTCTGTTTGACGCCCTGGCCAAGAGCGTATTTGTTGCCGACAACACATTGCGCTGGCGCGAATCCCTTGTCCGCGGCGGCTCGGTAGCAGTCCAGCGCCTGACGCGGACTCTGCGGAACTCCTTGGCCGCTTGCGTAGAGCAGCCCAAGGCGGTACTGGGCCGATGCGTCACCTTTCTCAGCCAGCACTCTCAAAGATTCTGCAACTGAACGAGCGTCACTGACAGCCATCTTTACCTCTTGATCACTCAACCCAAAAACAGAGCGGCGGTTCCATCGACTCGCATCAGCAGTCTGCGAAACCTCGCGAGTTGAAGAATTCCAACTTTTGAGAAAAATGGAAATGCCGGTTCTGCCCGAAAGCAGAACCGGCATCTACTGGGAGGACCAGACTGCAGGTTTCTATGCTACTGGATCATTGTTAATCTTGACACCTACTAACAACTGCATGTTTCCGTCGTTCAATATCTGGAACGTATGCCCGTCGACTATGGTTGTTCCGGCATTGACCCAGTGCTGTGCGTCGGTCATCTTCACCGTGTCGTCGGCATCGCCGAGGATCATCATCTGAACATGGCCCGACCCGGTTTGTTCATTGACGACCAGATCATGCTGCCCGAACTTCTCTACAGCCTTGACATCCAGAGTAAGCGCATCACCATGACCGTTGCCTGCCAAATCAATCCTGGACAAGCCCTCCAGCGTCACTCTGGTCGGATCGATACTCGTCAGATCCATGCTCTTATCGAAACCCTGGCTGATCTGCAGCCAGACGTCGGCCATCGCGTGCGCGCTGCCATCCGCCGTAGAGTATGACGACTCAAGACCGATCCAGTTGCCGTTGTCGAACTTCGAGGTCTCCTGGGCACTTAGGTCAAGCTGCACGATACCCAGCGATGCCAGATCGTTCAACTCACCGGACTGAGTCAAGCCGTCCTGATTGACGTCCTGCCACACCCTCAGTTCGTTGAAGCTCGCATCCCGTGCGTCGATGAGACCATCGGCATTGGTGTCGAGCGCCGCCAAGGCCTGGTAGCCATCCTTGGCCGTCGTACTATCGGCCAACCGCGTCGCCTCGCCAAACAGTTCGCTGCCGTCGTTGATCTTGCCGTCGTGGTTGCGGTCGAGCGCCAGGAAACCGTCCGAAGCCGAGACCCAGCCAACCGCGTGCGTCTGTCCGGATGCCGTCAGGTCGAAGGAGACCCCAGCATTGATACCCACCGTATGCACGCCATCACCGTTCAAGTCGAGGATCAGGGGCGTTACCGTACCGCCGCTGGCGGTCATCAGCGCGTCCTTTTGCGAGGCATTCATCGCGGACAGTTGCGCACTGGTGAATGACTCCGCCTGAGCCGGCGACATCGCGGCAAGTTGCGTGGTAGTGAAACCTCCCGCCACATTCCCCGTCATGGCTGGAATTTGCTCAACGGTGAAGCCGCTTACCTGGACAGTTGTCATTGCCCCGATATCGGTGGTCTCGAACCCTTTCACCTGTGCCGTGGTCATCGACCCGATCTGCTCAGCACTCAAGCCCGGAATCTGAGTTGTAACAAGGGCGGCGATCTGGCTGGTGCCCAAGCCTTGGACCTGGTCCGTCGAGAACACCGCTATTTGCGCAGTCGTAAGTACGGCGATGTCGGTGGTCTCGATCTTTGCAATCTGAGCGGTGGTCAGTGCTGCAACATCATCCACCGCGATCGCCGCGAACTGCGTCGTGGTCAATGCCTGGATCTGCCCGGTCGTCAAGGTGAAGACTTGATCCACGGTCAGCGCAACGATCTGGGTCGTCGTGAGGACCGCGATGTCGGAGGTCTCGACCTTGGCAATATAACTGGGCACTATCGCCGCAATGTCCTCGGTCTCGAGCGCCACGATTTGCGTCGTGGTCAAGGCGACAATCTGCGCAGTCGTGAAGCTGCTGACCTGATCCGAACTCAACGCAACAATTTGCGATGTAGTAAGTACCGCAACGTCCGCAGTTTCGAACTTGGCAATTTGCGCGTTGGTAAGCGCCGCGATGTCCGTCACCTCGATTGCCGCCACCTGCGTCGTGGTCAATGCCTGGACCTGTGCAGTCGTCAAGACCTCGATCTGGCCAGTCGTCAGCGCGCCGACCTGTGTCGTCGTCAGGACTGCAATATCCGCAGTCTCAAGCTTCACGATCTGCGCTGTCGTCAGCGCAGCAAGATCCGTCGTCTCGATTGCCGCAACCTGCGTCGTCGTCAGGTAGGGAATCTGGCCTGTCGTCAGCCCCTGGATCTGATCTGAACTCAAAGCCGCAATCTGCGTTGTCGTCAGTGTCGAAACCTGATCCGTATTCAGTCCAAGAATCTGGTCCGTACTCAAGGCGCCGATCTGCGTCGTGGTCAATTGTGCCAGATCGGTGGTTTCGATAGCCCTTACCTGGGCGCTCGACAGCGCCGCGATATCGGAGGTCGCGAGCGCCACGATCTGCGTCGTGGTCAATGCAGCAACCTGGACCGTGGTCATCCCGGCAAACTGGCTTTCCGTCAAGACACCAATCTGCGTCGTGGTCAGTTGTGCCAGATCAGTCGTCTCAATGCCCTTGATCTGCGAACTGGTCAGCGCCGCGAGATCGGAGGTCTCGATCGCACCGAACTGCGTGGTGGTCAAGGCACCCACCTGAACGGTAGTCAGGCCGGGGATTTGATCCACCGTCAGAGCGACGATCTGCGTCGTGGTCAGGACCGCGATGTCCGTCGTCTCGAATCCCTTCATCTGCGCACTGGTCAGCGCCGCAAGATCGGTTACCTGGATCGCGGTGATCTGCGTGGTCGTGAGTGCGCCAATCTGCACCGTGCTCAACCCAGGAATCTGATCCGTCGTCAGCCCGGCGATCTGAGTCGTGGTCAAACTCACAAGACCGGTCGTCGTGATTTGGGTCAGTTGCGCGGTCGTCAGCGCAGCGATATCCGTCGTCTCGAACACGCCGAGTTGTGTAGTGTTCAGAGAGCCGACACCCGCCAGGCTGATCGCAGCCACCTGATCCGTGGACAGCGCCCCGATGTTTGTCGTATCGAGTAGCAGCCCGACCTGAGTCGTCGTCAGGGCAGCGATACCCGCCGTGGAGATAGCGTGTATCTGTGTCGTAGTCAACTCTCCAAGGCTTGTGGTCGTCAGCGCTCCGAATTGCGAGCCGCTCAGCGCCGCGATGTCGGAGGACTCGATCGCAACAATCTGCGTCGTGGTCAACACGCCGACCTGGCTGACGGTCAATCCTGGTATCTGATCCGTCGTGAGCGCGACAATCTGCGCTGTCGTGAGCAGGGCCAGGTCGGTCGTTTCGATGGCCCGTACCTGCGCACTCGACATCGCCGCGATATCCGAGGTTTCGATCACCGCAATTTGTGTGGTGGTCAATGCAGCAACCTGGACAGTGGTCAGTCCAACAATCTGGTCAGTCGTCAGCGCTCCAATCTGGGTGGTCGTGAGTTGGGCCAGATCCGTCGTCTCGATTCCCTTGACCTGCGCACTGGTCAGCGCAGCAATGTCCGAGGTCTCAAGGGCCACAATCTGGGTCGTGGTCAATTGCGCAATCTGATTGGTGCTCAAGCCGGGGATCTGGTCCACCGTCAGTGCCGCCACTTGTGTTGTCGTCAGCACCACCAGGTCGGTGGTCTCGATGGCTCGCAACTGCGAACTACTTAGGAACGCGATATCCGAGGTTTCGATTTGCGCTATTTGCGTCGTTGTCAATGCCGCAATCTGGGCGGTGGTCAGCCCGACGATCTGGTCGGACGTCAGCGCCGCAATCTGCGTCGTGGTGAGTTCCACCAGATCCGACGTTTCTATGCCCTTGACCTGCGCGCTGGTCAGCGCCGCGAGATCCGAGGTTTCGATTTTCACGATCTGCGTCGTGGTCAATGCGCCTATCTGGACCGTGCTGAGCGCAGGTATCTGGTCGGTCGTCAGTGCCGCAATCTGCGTCGTGGTGAGTACCGCTACATCAGTGGTGGTGATCTTGGCAATCTGCGAGGTGGTCAGCGCCGCGATATCGGAAGACTCGATGGCGGCGATTTGAGTCGTCGTCAGCGCAGCGATGCCCGCCGTCGAAATCGACGCCACCTGATCGGTCGTCAGCGCCCCGATCGATGTGGTCGTCAATACCGATACCTGAGCCGTGGTCAGGCTCGCGATCCCGGACGTGCTGATTGCCGCGATCTGGGTAGAGGTAATCACCCCAACCTGAGTGGTCGCAAGGGCGGCAATTCCCGCCGCGCTGATCGCCTGAATCTGATCGGTCGTCATCTTGACCAGATCAGTAGTCTCCAGCTTGACCAACTGCGCAGTAGTCAGCACAGCAATGTCGGATGTTTCGATCGCTACCACCTGCGTAGTCGTGAGCTTCGCAATCTGGTCTGTAGTCAGGGCGGCAACCTGCTTCGTGGTAAGCGCGGCAATCTGATCCGTCGTAAGTACCGCGAAATCCGTTGTCTCGATGCTCGCCACTTGTGCAGTGCTCAACGCGGCAATATCAGCCACATCGATCGCAGCCACTTGCGTCGTTGTCAGCGCAGCGATCTGGCTGGTCGCCAGCGCCGCAATTTGCGAACTGGTCAGGGCAACAACCTGATCCGTGGTCAATACCGCGACTTGGGTCGTCGTCAGGGCGGTAATGGCCGACGTCTTGATCGCCGCTATCTGCTCGGCAGTCAAGGCGCCCAGATCCGTCGTCTGCAATGCGCCCACCTGGGCGCCGCTCAAGGCCGCGATGTCGGAAGTCTCGATAGCAGCCGCCTGTGCAGAGGTCAGGGCAACAATCTGGGAGGTGGTCAAGGCCGCAATCTGGGAGGTGGTCAAGGCCGCAATCTGCTCAGCGGTCAGGGTTGCGAACGCTGTCGTAGTGAGCGCGGCAACCTGGCTGGTTGTCAGCTTGACAATATCCGTGGGCGTTTCGATTGCCGGGGCTTGCGTGACGGTCAAGGCAGCGATCTGACTCGTCGTCAGCGCCGCGATCTGCTTCGTTGTCAGTGCCGTTACTTGGTCGGTCGTCAGAACAGCTATCTGGGTCGTGGTCCAGCCAGCGATCGCTGACGTGGTTACGACCGCGATTTGTTCGGCACTCATGGCGACCAGGTCGGTTGTCTCGATGGCGCCAAGCTGCGCACTGCTAAGTTCTGCAACGTCGGATGTCTGCAATGCCGCGACCTGCGCCGAGGTCAAGGCCGCTATCTGAGTGGTGGTCAAGGCAGCTACTTGAGCCGTGGTGAGGGCAACCACCTGGTCAGTCGATAGGACAGCTACGTCTGCGGTAGTGATCGCTCTTACTTGCGCGGTAGTCAGCTTCGCAATGTCGGCCGTCTCGATCGCCGCTGCTTGAGTGGTCGTCAGTACGCCGATCTGGCTGGTGGTCAGCACCGCCACCTGGCTCGTGGTCAGCGCAGCAATCTGATCGCTGGTTAGTACCGCGACATCGGTCGTCTGAATTGCCGCCACTTGCGCCGTGGTCAGCTTGGCAATGTCCGAGGTTTCTATTGCCGCAACCTGAGTCGTGGTCAATGCCGCGATCTGGCTGGTAGCCATTGCGGCAACCTGAGAGGTCGTCAGCGCGGCAATTCGGGCAGTGTCAAGCACGCCCAACTGGGTCTCCGTCAAGGCAACCACACCGCTCGTGCTCAACGCGGCAATCTGCGCCGTAGTCAGTTGAGCAAGATCCGTCGTTTCGATCGCCCGGACTTGGGCCGTCCCAAGCGCAGCAATATCGGACGTTTCGATGGCGACGATTTGCGTCGTAGTCAGGAGTGCGATCTGGGCCGTCGGCAATGTCGCCGCTTGCGTGGTCGTCAAGGCGGCTATCTGCTGAGTGGTCAACACTGCAAGGTCGGTAGTCTCGATTGCTCCAATCTGCGAACTGGTCAGCCTGGCGACGTCCGAGGTCTCAAGCGCAGCAATCTGCGTCGTCGTCAGGGCGGCGATCTGCGCCGTGGTCAAAGCCGCGACCTGGGTCGTATTCAAGGCGACGACTTGATCCGTCGTCAGCTTCGCCAGATCCGTCGTCTCGATCTTGGCAATCTGGGCCGTATCCAGTTTTGCGAGGTCGGCCGTTTCGATTGCAACCATCTGCGTCGTCGTCAGGGCCGCGATCTGGGCCGTAGTCAACTCGGCGAATTGAGTGGTTGTTAGCGCCGCTACCTGCTCGTTGGTCAGCGCTTCTACCTGGCTGGTAGTCAAAGCCGCAATTCCAGTCGTGGTGAAAACCGCGATTTGGCCCGCGCTCATCTGCGCCAGATCCGTCGTCTCGATAGCTCTCACCTGTACGGTGCTGAGCTTCGAAATATCGCTCGTCTCGATCGCCGGCATCTGCGTCGTCGTCAAAGCCGCTATCTGGCTGGCGGACAAGACCGCCACTTGCGTGGTCGTCAGCGCCGCAATCTGCTCGTTCGTAAGCGCTGCCACTTGCGTGGCGGTCAGCCCGGCGACGGCTGAGGCGGTCACGGTCGCGATCTGACTGGCGCTCAACTGACCCAGGTCCGTGGTTTCAAGCGCCCGTATCTGCGCACTGCCCAGTACCGCGATATCCGTGGTCTGCAGAGCGCCGGCCTGCAGCGTGCCCAAGCCCTCGATCTGACTGGTGGTCAAGGCACCGACTTGAGTCGTCGTCAGCGCACCAACCTGTTCGACCGTCAGCGCCCCCAGATCCGTCGTTTCAAGTTTCGCAATTTGCGCGGTACTCAATACGCCCAGATCGGTGGTTTCGATCGCCGACATCTGCGTCGTCGTCAAGGCCGCTATCTGGCTGGTGGTCAAGGTGGCCACCTGCGTGGTCGTCAGCGCCGTAATCTGCTCGTTCGTAAACGCTGCCACTTGCGTGGTGGTCAGCCCGGCGATGGCAGCGGCGGTCACGGCCGCGACCTGACTGGTGCTCAACTGACCCAGGTCCGTGGTTTCGATCGCCCGTATCTGCGCACTGCTCAGCACCGCGATATCCGTGGTCTGCAACGCAGCGACCTGCACCGTTCCCAAGCCTGCAATCTGGGTTGTGGTCAAGGCAGAGACTTGGGTCGTCGTCAGCGCACCAACCTGCTCGGCCGTCAGCGCCCTCAGATCCGTCGTCTCGAATTTCGCAATCTGTGCAGTGGTCAGTACGCCCAGGTCGGTGGTTTCGATCGCCGACACCTGCGTCGTCGTCAAAGCCGCTATCTGGCTGGTGGTCAAGGCCGCCACTTGCGTCGTGCTAAGCCCCGCGACCTGATCCGTGGTCAGAACTCCGATCTGGGTCGCGGTGAGTTTCTCGATTCCCGTGGTGCCCACTGCGGCAAGCTGGCTCGTGCTCAACTGGACCAGGTCGGTGGTCTCGATCGCAACTATCTGCGCGGTCGTCAGAACCCCAATGTCGGTGGTCTCAAGCGCCGCCACTTGCGCCGTTCCCAGGGATGCAATCTGGGTGGCGGTCAAGGCACCGACTTGCGTCGTCGTCAGCGCGGCAACCTGATTGTCGATCAGTTTAGCCAAATCGGTCGTTTGAATTGCCGAGACCTGCGCGGTGCTCAGCTTCACCAGATCAGTCGTTTCGATCGCCGGCATTTGAGTTGTAGTCAGCGCGGCAATCTGATCCGTACTTAGAGTCGCTACTTGCGTGGTCGTCAGGGCGGCAACCTGATCCGTCGTAAGTGCCGCCACCTGTGCAGTGGTCAGTGCTTCGATTCCGGTCGTGGTGACCGCAACCAGTTGGCTGGCGCTGAGCTGCACCAAGTCCGTGGTCTCGATTGCGGCGATTTGCGCGGTAGTCAGGACAGCAACATCGGTGGTCTCAAGCGCAGCCACCTGCGCAGTGGTCAGCGCGGCTATTTGCGTGGTGGTCAATGCAACAATCTGGGCCGTCGATAGCGCGATAACCTGGTCGGTGGTCAATACACTGACTTGGGTAGTGGTTAGCGCCGGGAGCTGGATTGTGGTCAAGCCGCCCAACTGCGTGGTCGTCAAATTGGACAGTCCCGACGTAGCAAGTCCGGCGATTTGCGTGGTGCTGAGCAGAGCTATGCCAGCCGCGCTGAGTGAGCCGATTTGCGCCGTGGTCAATGCTCCCACCTGATCCGCCGTCATGGCACCAAACTGACTGGCGCTGAGCGCGGCCAACTGATCGGTAGTCAGCACGGCAATATCGGTGGTCTCGATCGCAGCCACCTGGGCCGTGGTCAACTTGGCAATATCGGATGTTTCGATGACCGCAATCTGGGTTGTCGTGAAGGCTGCAATCTGACTCACAGCAAGCGCGGCAACCTGGGTCGTGGTGAGGGCCTCGACCTGACTGGTGGCAAGCCCCGCAATCTGGGTTGTGGTCAGTGCCACGAGCTGTGTCGAGTTCAGCGCTGCTAGCTGTGCCGAACTCAGCGTTACCAGGTCGGCGGTCTCGATTGCGGCTATCTGGGTAGTCGTCAGTTTGGCAATGTCGCTCGTCTCAATCGCCGCGATCTGGGTGGTCGTCAAAGCTGCAACTTGCGCGGTCGTCAAAGCCGCTACCTGTGCCGTAGTCAGCGCGGCAATCTGGTCGGTGGCGAGTACCGCGAAATCGGTCGTCTCAATCGCCGCAATCTGCGATGTGCCGAGTTTGGCCAAGTCTGAGGTCTCGATCGCAACAATCTGCGTCGTGGTCAATGCGGCTATTTGCGTAGTGGTCAGCGCCGCAAGCTGCGCCGTAGTCAGGGCAGCGAACTGGGCCGATGTCAATGCCGTAAGGTCGGATGTCTCTATCGCGGTTATCTGCGCGGTACTCAGGTTCGCGATGTCGCTGGTCTCGATCGCAACGATCTGCGTGGTGGTCAGTGCGGCTACCTGCGTCGTGGTCAAGGCAGCCACCTGAGCGGTCGTGATTGCCGCTACCTGTGTCGTCGTCAGCACGCCAACCTGCGTGGTCGTCAGTGCGGCAAGGCCCGCAGTGCTTACGGCAGCGATCTGCGTCGTCGTCAGTTTTGCCAGGTCAGTGGTCTCTAACGCGGCCGTCTGAGTGGAATTTAGCGCTGCGATGTCCGAGGTCTGAATCGCGGCAATCTGCGTCGTCGTCAGCGCAGCAACCTGCGTTGTGTTCAGCCCCGCTATCTGAGCGGTCGTCAGGCCGGCAATCTGCGTTGTGGTGAGGGCTGCCAGATCTGCCGTCTCGATCGCGGCAATCTGGGAAGTATTGAGTGAAGCAAGGTCGGTTGTCTCGAGGGCAACGATCTGGGTCGTGGTCAGCCCGGCAACCTGCGTCGTACTCAGCGCATCGACCTGCGCGCTGGTGATCGCCGCGATCTGCGTGGTGGTCAATACGCCCATCTGGGTGGTCGTCAGCGCACCGAAGCCCGCAGTGCTGACCGCCGCGATCTGCGCCGTCGTGAGCAGCGCCAGGTCGGTCGTTTCAATCGCAGCCGTCTGGGTGGAATTTAGAGCCGCGATATCCGAGGTCTGAATGGCAGCAATCTGCGTGGTGGTCAGCGCGGCAACCTGCGTCGTGCTCAATCCGGCAATCTGGGCCGTGGTCAGGCCCGCAACCTGCGTCGTGGTGAGCACCGCCAGGTCTGCAGTCTCCATCGCGGCAACCTGCGTCGTGCTCAGCTTCGCAATATCCGTTGTCTCCAGCGCGGCAACCTGGGTGGTGGTCAAGGCGGCAACCTGCGTCGTGCTCAATCCGGAAATCTGGGCCGTGGTCAGGCCGGCAATCTGCGTCGTGGTAAGGGCCGCCAGGTCCGTCGTTTCAATCGCAGCAATCTGGGAAGTATTTAGCGAGGCAAGGTCGGTTGTCTCGAGGGCAACGATCTGGGTCGTGGTCAGCCCGGCAACCTGCGTCGTACTCAGCGCATCCACCTGAGCACTGGTGATCGCCGCGATTTGCGTGGTGGTCAATACGCCCATCTGGGTGGTCGTCAGCGCACCGAAGCCCGCGGTGCTGACCGCTGCGATCTGAGCCGTCGTGAGCAGCGCCAGATCGGTCGTTTCAATCGCAGCCGTCTGGGTGGTTTTAAGCGCCGCGATGTCCGAGGTCTGAATGGCAGCAATCTGCGTGGTGGTCAGCGCCGCGACCTGTGTCGTGCTCAATCCGGCAATCTGGGCCGTGGTCAGGCCCGCGATCTGTGTCGTGGTGAGGACCACCAGGTCTGCCGTTTCCATCGCGGCAACCTGCGTCGTGCTCAGCTTCGCAAGATCGGTCGTCTCGAGCGCGGCAACCTGGGTGGTGGTCAAGGCGGCAACCTGGGTCGTGCTCAATCCGGCAATCTGGGCCGTGGTCAGGCCGCCAATCTGCGTCGTGGTGAGGGCCGCCAGGTCCGTTGTCTCGATCGCGGCGACCTGGGAAGTACTCAGCTTCGCCAGGTCCGTTGTTTCCAGCGCGACGATTTGCGTCGTGGTCAGCCCGGCAACCTGCGTCGTGGTCAGCCCGGCAACCTGTGCGGTCGTGATGGCGGCGATCTGGGTCGTGGTCAGTACGCCCACCTGCGTGGTGGTCAGTCCGGCCATGCCCAATGTGCTCACCGCCGCGATTTGCGTCGTCGTCAGGAGCGCGAGGTCGGTGGTTTCAATCGCAGCAACCTGAGTGGAATTGAGCTTTGCGATGTCGGACGTCTGTATGGCCGTGATCTGCGTCGTGGTCAGGGCAGCAACCTGCGTCGTGGTCAATCCGGCAATCTGGGCAGTGGTGAGCCCAGCAATCTGCGTCGTGGTAAGAACTGCGAGATCCGCCGTTTCGATCGCAGCGATTTGGGTGGTTTTCAGCGCCGCAAGGTCCGTTGTCTCGATCGCGGCAACCTGAGTGGTGGTCAGCACGGCAACCTGGGTCGTGGTCAGGCCCGCTATCTGGGCCGTGGCCAAGCCCGCGATCTGGGTCGTGGTGAGGACCGCCAGGTCCGTCGTTTCCATCGCGGCAACCTGGGAGGTGCCGAGCTTCGCAATATCCGTAGTCTCCAGCGCAACGATCTGCGTGGTGGTCAGCGCGGCGATCTGCGTCGTGCTCAATCCCGCGATCTGGGCCGTGGTCAAGCCTGCTATCTGCGTCGTGGTGAGGACTGCCAGGTCGGTGGTTTCGATCGCCTTTACCTGGGCGGTGCTGAGCTTCGCGATGTCACTTGTCTCCAGCGCAACGATCTGCGTCGTGGTCAGCGCGGCAAGCTGGGTCGTCGTCAGTTTAGCGACCTGCGCGGTGGTGATGGCGGCAACCTGGGTCGTGGTCAATGCGCCGACCTGCGTCGTCGTCAGCGCGGCAATGCCTGCGGTGCTCATGGCGCCGAACTGCGTTGTCGTCAGTTGCCCCAGATCGGTCGTCTCAAGCGCGGAAGTCTGGGTGGACGTAAGCGCCGCCATGTCCGAGGTCTGAATGGCGCCAATTTGCGTCGTGGTCAGCGCCGCGACCTGGGTCGTGTTCAATCCTGCAACTTGGGACGTGGTCAGGCCGGCAATCTGTGTCGTGGTGAGGGCCGCCAGATCGGTTGTCTCGATCGCCGTCACCTGGGCGGTGCTCAGCTTCGCAAGATCCGTGGTCTCTAGTGCAACCATCTGCGTCGTTGTCAGCGCGGCAATCTGGGTAGTAGTCAGTCCCGCCATCTGGGCCGTGGTCAGGCCAGTAATCTGTGTCGTGGTAAGGACCGCCAAATCTGTGGTTTCAATCGCCTTGACCTGAGCGGTACTCAACTTAGCAATGTCGGTTGTCTCCAACGCAACGATCTGCGTCGTGGACAGCGCGGCCACTTGGGTCGTAGTCAATGCAGCAACCTGCGCGGTAGTGATGGCCGCGACCTGCGTCGTGGTCAACACGCCCAACTGCGTGCTCGTCAGCGAAGCAATGCCGGATGTACTCACAGCGCCGATTTGGGCCGTCGTCAGAACCGTCAGATCGGTCGTTTCTATGGCTTTGAGCTGCGAGGTGCTGAGTTTGGCAACATCCGAAGTCTCGATCGCTCCAATCTGAGTGGTGGTCAACCCGGCAATCTGGGTGGTGGTCAAGGCAGCGATTTGTGCAGTGGTAATCGCCGCGATCTGAGTCGTGGTCAGCACTCCCATCGACGTGGTCGTCAGGCCGGCAATTCCTGCCGTGGTCAGGGCACCGACCTGAGAAGTCGTCAACAAGGCCAGATCGGTAGTCTCTATGGCTTTCAGTTGAGCGACACTGAGCTTGGCTATATCCGATGTCTCGATCGCGCCGATCTGCGTCGTGGTCAACCCGGCGATCTGGGTAGTGGTCAGCGCGGCGACCTGCGCAGTCGTCAGCGCACCAATCTGGGCAGGGGTAAACCCCGAGAGGTCCGTGGTAGTAAGTGCCTTCAACTGGCTGAGGCTCATCGACGAAAAGTCTTCAGTGCTGATGGCCCCCAACTGAGTGGTAGTCAACGCCCCGAATTGCACGGTAGACAAGGCCGCCACTTGCGCCGCGCTAAACGCCTGAATCTGCTGCGTCGTCAATTGCGCCAAATCCGTGGTTTCGATTTTCGCGACCTGTGCCGTAGTGAGCTTTGCTATATCCGAGGTCTCGATGGCGACAATCTGGGTCGTGGTGAGGGCTATAACCTGAGAGTTGGTCAGGGCATGAACCTGGCCGGTCGTCAGTGCCGCGATCTGTGTCGTCGTCAATTCGACTGTCTGGCTTGTGGTCATTGCGGCGACGCCCGCCGTCTGAATGGCGGCGATCTGCCCCACGGTCAACGCGGTCAAATCCGTCGTCTCAATCGCCTTCAACTGCGAATTGGTCAGCGCGGCAATATCGGATGTCTCGATGGCAGCCGTCTGGGTGGTGGTCAGCGCCGCAATCTGCGACGTGGTCAGTGCCTTGACCTGGTTGGTGGTCAGTGCTGCGACCTGCGCCGTGGTCAATACGGCGAAATCGCTGGTCTCGATCTTGACGATTTGCGCCGTGGTCATCGCCGCCAGGTCGGATGTCTCGATGGCCGCAATTTGCGTTGTGGTCAGCGCGGCGACCTGGGCGTTGGTGAGCGCCGCCACCTGCTTGGGTGTGAATGCCGCGACCCGATCCGTACCGAGTACCGCCAGATCGGTGGTCTCGATTGCCGCAATTTGGGCGGTAGTCATCGCTGCGATATCCGATGTTTCGATAGCCACCATCTGTGTGGTGGTCAATCCCTTCACCTGACTTGCCGTCAGCGCCGCAACCTGGGACGTGGTGAGCGCGGCGATCTGATCCGTGCTCAGCGCGCCCACCTGGGTGGCCGTAAGCGCGGCAATGGCTCTGGTGCTCAGGGCTGCGAGCTGGTCGGTGCTGAGCACTGCAAGGTCAGTTGTCTCGATCGCCCGGATCTGGAGCGTGGTCAGGGCGGACAAATCGGACGTTTCAAGTACCGCGATTTGGGTAGTGGTCAGGGCGGCAGTCTGCCCCGCAGTCAACGAGGCGGCTTGCCGCGTGGTCAGGGCAGCGACCTGGTCTACCGTCAGGACCGCGATATCTGTTGTCTCAAGTTTCGTAATTTGCGAAGTGCTCAACTTCGCCAGATCGGATGCCTCGATGGCGACAACCTGGGTCGTCGTCAAGACCGGGATCTGGACCGCCGTCAAAACGGCAACCTGCTTGGTCTCAAGAGATTCGATTTGACCCGTCGTCAGGACCGGGATTTGCGTCGTCGTCAGCGCCGCTATTCCGGACGTACTTACAGCAGCGATCTGCTCGACGGAAAGCTTCACCAGATCGGTGGTCTCGATCACCGCAACCTGGCCGGCGGTGAGCACAGCGATATCCGAGGTTTCAATCGCCGCAATCTGGGTTGTGGACAAAGACACCACTTGCGCGGTAGTGAGCTTGCTCGCTTGCGCGGTAGTCAGCGCCTCGACTTGGTCAACAGTCAGTTTTGCGAAATCAGTTGTTTCAATGGCTACGACCTGGCTCGTCGTGAGAACGGCAATATCTGCCGCTTCGATTGCCACTACCTGCGTCGTTGTCAGCGCTGCAATTCCCGCAGTGGTAATCGCCTTGATTTGGGCGCTGGTCAGGGCTTCGATCTGGCTGGTCTGCAGGACTGCAATGTCGGTAGTCTCGATCGCCGCGATCTGTGACGTGTTCATCGCAGCAACAACGTCTGATTCGATCGCAACGACCTGGGTCGTCGTCAAGGCCGCAATCCCGGTCGTGCTGATCGCGACAATCTGGGCGGTGGTTACGGCGGCGACCTGTGTGGTGTTCAAGGCCTGAAGCTGGGAGGTAGTGAGCGCGGCCACTCCCGCCGTCGTCACTGCTTGAATCTGCTCCGCATCCAGTTGCCCGATGCTGGTAGTAGTCAGCGCCCTTACTTGGGCTGTGCTCAACACCGCAATGTCAGCCGCCTCTATGGCGCCGACTTGGGTGGTTGTCAGTGCGGCAACCCCAGTAGTGGTAATTGCCTTCACCTGGCTGCTCGTCAGCGCCTCAACCTGGGCTGTCGTCAAAGCCTGGACTTGCGACGTTGCAAATGCAGCGATGCCGGAAGTACTCACGGCGGCAATTTGATCAATATCCAGAGCGGCGACGCCCGTCGTTTGCAGTGCGGCAATCTGGGTGGTAGTGAGCGCAGCGATGTCGACCGCTTCAAACGCCCTTACCTGCGCCGTGGTCAGGGTTGAAATCACCCCGGTGCTCAAGGCTCGCGCCTGAGCGGTGCTAAGTGACGCAATCTCGTCACTGGTCCATAAAGCGAAGTCTGAAGAAGATAACGCTGCTATCTGCGCAAGGGTGAGGGTAGAAACGTTAACGGCCATTTTTTTCTCCTTGCGTAGAGATCGACTCTACATTCTTTGGTTCTCGATTTTTCCCCGAACAACCCCAAAAAGGGGTTGCCAGACAACCGGCGAAACTCAGTGAGCAAGCACTTACAAACATAGATTTGAATGATCCAGCCCGATGCTTTGAATACTTGACCACAGGAGCCGAGACACTTCCGGCAATCTCTGCCGGCAAAAGCCCCACCGCCCCAGTGACTAATAAACAATCTATTATTTCAATACGTTACGATTAAACATTACTCTTGGTAACTCGCTTTCTTACCCAAAAACCACTTCACAAACCACCCTCTCGGCTGTCCACAGAGAGCAGATCGTCCCTGTTTAACGGCAGAACTTAGCCAAACTTAAACAAAATTTCGCAAGCAATACAAACCAAGATACTCAATGACCGCTGGCATATTTTGCCCTATTCGAATCCTATCTACCCGGCAATAAGTCACGAGCCACATGCAAATATGATGCCACTCCGGATCGATCAGCAGATGTAACCACATGCTCTGGCGAGTCAGGAGAAAACATGGCGCCCAGAAGGCAAGTTTTGGTTCTATTCAGAAGATCATAGAACGCTTGGGGAGGTACCATGAAATCCTCACAAATAGAGTGCGCCTAGCGAGGGCAATCGCAATAGAACCATTTTTAGGCTGAGGATACTGACTACGATGAGAATTCTTGTCACTGGAGGCTGCGGGTACAAGGGCCACATATTGATTCCCAAGCTTCTGGCGCGCGGTTACGAAGTGATTGCGTTTGATACACAATGGTTTGGCAACTTTCTTCAACCGCATCCAAATCTGCAAGTCATCAAGGGCGACGTTCGAGACATCGAATCGGTTCCCTTGGAGGGCGCCGATTGCATCATCCACCTCTCATCCATTGCAAATGACTCGTGTGGCGATCTGGATCCCAAGCTGACATGGGAAGTCAGCGCCCTAGCCACCATGCAACTGGCTGACAAGGCCAAACGGACCGGCATCAAGCAATTCATTTATGCGTCTTCCGGCAGCGTTTACGGCGTCAAGGATGAGCCGCAAGTAACTGAGGATCTGGAGCTCAAGCCGATCTCCGAATACAACAAAACCAAGATGGTCGCCGAGCGCGTTCTGCTTTCGTACGCCAACGACATGGTAGTGCAAATCGTCCGTCCAGCGACCGTTTGCGGCTACTCGCCGCGCATGCGCCTCGATGTCTCGGTGAACATGCTGACCATGCAGGCACTGGCGAAGGGGTGCATCACCGTCTTTGGGGGCGCGCAGATCCGTCCGAATATCCACATCGACGATATCACCGATCTCTATCTGCACCTGATCGACCATCCCGAAATCACCGGAATCTACAACGCCGGCTTCGAGAATATATCGATTCTGGATATCGCCAAGCACGTTGCCGACAACGTGCCGGTCGAGATTGTGGTCACGCCGTCCAACGATCCGCGCTCCTACCGGGTCAACTCCGACAAGCTGCTGGCCACCGGCTTCAAGCCGAAGAAAACGGTGAATGACGCGGTACGCGAGATCATCGAAAAATACCGTGCCGGGGAACTCAAGGACGAGGAGCATTTCTACAACCTCAAGTGGATGCAGAAGACTGTTCTGGCAAAGTAAAGAGGTGGCGACCATGCAGCCGTTCTTCACGCAATACGCCGCGCGCCTGACGGCGGCGCTGGAAACTGCGGACTGGGGAAACGTTGAACTCCTCGCCGACGACCTGCTGGCGGCGTGGCGCGGCGGGAGACAGGTGTTTCTGTGCGGTAACGGCGGCAGCGCGGCCAATGCCATGCATATCGCCAACGACCTCATCTATGGCGTCGCCGCTCCCGACGGCGTGGGCATCCGCGTCAATGCCTTGCCCGCCAATTCGGCGGTACTCACCTGTTTGGCAAACGATACGGGGTTTGACCGCGTGTTCGCCACCCAGCTTGCGGTGCTGGCGAACCCCGGCGATCTGCTGATTGTCTTGTCGGGCAGCGGCAACTCGCCGAACATCCTCGCCGCGCTGGAAGAGGCCCGGCGGCGTGGCGCCAAGAGCTACGCCGTGCTGGGCTATTCTGGCGGCAAAGCCAAGGCCCTGGCCGATGTCGCGATCCATTTTCCCATCGACGACATGCAGATTTCGGAAGATCTACAACTGGTGGTTGGGCATATGCTCATGCGCTGGCTTTGTTCGCGGAAGGATTCATTGACTGAAGATTGATTCCCAATCGACGCCCTAAGAAGCACTGGGGGCTTCACTGATAGGACCATCTTCGACGGGAAGCAGCAAATAGGCGCGGGGGGCTGGGTTTTTGCAACCACGTTGGAGGCACTACGAGCCCGTAGCGCAATGAACCGCGATATTGCATGGCGATTGCAGCGCAAATAAAAACGAAAGACACAATCACTATGCTTATTGTGGAATAAGTCCAGGATTCGCGATGATCACCATATCTCCATTATCGAACGATGCCACTGCTTACCTCAAGGCGCCATTTGTTCCGCTCGCAGACTATTATGGAATAAACGACTCTGCACTGCGTGCAATAGAAAACCAGGTATGGGCGGGGCACACCGCTTTGCATAATGGCCGAGACGATCTTGCTATCGAGTTGTGGAAGGCAGCCTCAATTCAAAGAAAAAGACGCGCCCGTGAATTAGGGTTGGCCGAATTCAAGACGGTAACTCTATCAGGGAGATGGGTGCAGAATATTGGTCACTTTGTATATGTGGATGCGTTATTAAAGCTTGCCTCGTTAGGGTGTGTCGAAGACGTCGATAAGGTGGTTCTGTACGTAAATATGTATAGAGGTAATCGAATATCGAATCGAGTTCTTCTGGACCTGTATCGTCCCCATTTGGGTGTGGTTGGGGATGGTGTTGGCGACTTGAGCGACGATGTCCGGCAAGTCGCGCATTGGATGCGGTCCGATCTGGACTATGTCTCTTTGGCCGATAACGATTTTGTCGATCCATGGGAATTGGTGGTCCGCGCAAACGACATATGGAAAGGCCTCAGACGGAAGCCGCTGGTTTCGTTAAGCCAGGAGATCGCGGATCGTGGCCGAGCGTTTTGCGAGCGAATGAATATCGCGAAAAATGGCTGGTTTGCCGTCATTCATGCGCGGGCGCCTGGTTACAACGGGGGCAGTCAGTGCGTCAGGGATGTCGAGTTGACTGGCTATGAACCGATCATTGAAAAGATACTCGCCTTGGGCGGCGGGGTGGTTCGCTTGGGTGGCGCGCATATGCCCACTATGAGCCATCCCCATGTATTCGATTATGCCGGGTTTGCGCAAAAAGATCCCGCTCTGGATATCTACCTGGCATCGCAGTGCCGGTTTTTCATCGGTTGCTCATCCGGTCTGGAAGTGGTTCCTTTTCTTTTTGGGGTGCCTTCGCTTTGGCTCAATTCAGCACCGATCGGCGATTCGCCGTGGTCGGAGGACATTTTTTACGCGCCGAAGAAATTCCACCACTCGGGCAGTGGAGCAATTGCCAGTCTGGATGACATCGTTAACGCCAGCCTGGCGCACTCTCAATTTGCCAGCACTTATACCGACAAAGGATTTGGTATCCATCAGTTGTCGGATCGTGAAATGGAATCTGCTTTTGATTTCTTTTTTCGGCATGCGGTAATGAAAGAGGCGCTAGGTGAGGATTCAAGGCGAATCACCGGCGCCTTCAGGGCGAAATGCGAGGCGCTCGGTTTACGGCAACGAGGCACGGCGATTCCATCTGCTGTTAAGCATCTGATTTAAGTCATGACAATTCCGGTTCTTGGTCGATTTTGGTGGCTGCCGGGTGCGGGCGAAGTAAGGCCTGTTGAGCCCTCTTTGCGCCGTA
>Ga0209211_10002074_pt1 | contig 35501 bp, 33 predicted proteins | sample RifGroA2_FD_183992 | JGI IMG/M metagenome (GOLD analysis project Ga0209211, IMG submission 183992) | Groundwater microbial communities from Rifle, Colorado, USA - Groundwater A2 (SPAdes) (version 2) | ecosystem: Environmental > Aquatic > Deep subsurface > Groundwater | place: Rifle, Colorado... | reverse complement strand
AAATAACCTTCAGAAACTCAATCAGGTCCGGCAATCCCCGGATATTATATTTCTATCCGGGGATTGCTGAACAACACTTAATAAATCCTTGCTTTTACAGGAATTTTGACTGTAATCGCAGACCCCATACCTGCCCTGCTTTCAATTTCCATTCTGCCCCCCAGGGCTTCTGTCAGCTTCTTTGATACCACAAGCCATAAACACGAGGGTAGCACAGAAAACTCATCCGTCATCTGTTCAAGCACCTCAGGGGAGATCCCCTTACCTGTATCTGCAACCGAAACCTCCAGATACTCAATACCTTCACTTACTGTCTCTGACATAAGTATTGTGACTGTTCCGACATCCGTGGATGTCATGGCATTACCTGCAATATTAAGAAGTATCTGCCTTAAAATGTATCTGTCGGTATATACAGGTTTGTTCGCCAGGGCCTCATGGCAGTCAATCACAAGCTCAATCTCTTTCAGCCCCGCCAACCCCTTTGCAATCCCTTTTATCTCATCCAATAGTTCGCAGACAATGAATTCCTCCTGAGAAACGCTCAGTTTGCCCTGTTCAAGCCTCGAAAGGTCAAGAAGGCCTTCCATCAGGCTTAGAAGGACCCTTGCGCTGCTGACGACCGTTCCCATGGTCTTTCTGTTTGCAGCCACAAGATTCGGCTCACTATCAAGGACCTGTTCCATATTTTTCACCATTGAATTCAGGTGCGGACTTGCTTCGCGGGATATGTTGTTAAAAAAAATCGGTCTTAGCGTAAACCTCTGCTGAGACTCAATATTTTCCCTTAAACGGGCCTCCCTTGATTTTAAGACTTCAACCATAGTCTCCATCTCTTTCTTGAGGTCCTGAAGCTCTCCCTTGTATTCTTTTCCCATATCCAGATCAAGATCGTTCAAGGCAATCAGCTTGACGGCATTCACAAGCCTTGTGACCGGCCTTGAGATAAACCTTGAGAAGTATGACTTCTGGACCATCATAATCAGGACTATGAAGATGCATAATGAACTGTAGGCAATTAATAATATGTAAAGCGGCCTGACAACCTCCGGGGCTGAAACCGTATATATAAGCCGGAAAGGCACATGTGTAAGACCTGTAATATTAAAAAAAAGATTGTCCTTATATCTGATGCCATTCCCTGTATTCTCACCTGGTATGTTGTATCTGGTTTTTTTTGCAGGGACACCGTCCTTTGTCAAAACAACATTCCCCGCCATGTCAATCATCTCAATCTTTCCTGATTTGTAAGGGCTTTTAGCTGTCTGCAGAAAAACCGTCAAGTCTTTCATATCAGCCAATGAATGCAATATAGCCTGCACATCACCGTTTGCGTCCAATACAGGCGCAACGAATTCCATGCAGTACCCTGGGCCATCACAGTTGTAAAAACCAGTCATTGTCGCAGCCCTTATCCTGACCGCATTTTTGTAAAAGTCCCTGCCCGACCAATCTGCCCCTTCCATCTCGCGCCTGCTGCTTGAAATTACCCTGCCATCCCCCGAGAGCACCGAGAACATATTATAGCCGCCAGCTAATGCCTTGTTATCAAGGGCAGCAGAGATCTCCGTTTGGGCCCTGCTTACAGCACTCCTGACCTTTCTCCTTTGCGCAGGGGCGCCTTCCTTTTGGGAGTTTGTCGTTTCCTTTGTTATGATTGCCGCATTGTCCCTGATGACCGGATTATTTGAGATTTTAGCAAGGTCTTCCAGGTAATTCTCAAGTCGTGAAGTAATAGCGATTTTCTTTTCAGAAACCATACCGCTCACATACAGACCCAAAACGTACTTTAAAAGATACTGATGGCCGTAAAAATAAAGGCCCGCTCCGCCGGCGATAAAAACGGCCATTACAAACAGCATGGGCAAAACAGATAACTTTGTAGTCAGTTTCTGAAAATATTTTATCTTCATTTATTCCATGCCTTCGCTGAATGTAACAACCTTATTCCTGCCGGTCCTTTTGGCCTCGTAAAGGGCCTTGTCAGCCTGGCCTATAAAATTATCATGCGAAATATCCATATTGCCGTCAAAAGTGCTTATACCTATACTGATCGAGACATGCAACCTGGTCCCTCCCTTGCTGCATGAAAACTCACCTTCATCAATAGCTGCCCGCAGCTTTTCACCAAGGGTGGCGGCGGATTCGGAATCCGTATTAGCCAGCAGCGCAATGAATTCTTCTCCGCCGTATCTGGCAACTATGTCCTGGGGCCTGAGCACGGATATCAGCACATTGGCTACCTGCCGTAATATTTCATCACCGCATGAGTGGCCGTAAGTATCATTGGTCTTTTTAAAATGGTCAATATCAAACATCATAAGAGAAAAAGGTTCTTTATATATCACGGACCATGCAAATTCTTCCTGTAACCGTTCCATAAAAAATTTGCGGTTATACAGGCCGGTCAGATAATCCCTTACCAGGAGGGCTTCAAGTTCCTTCATTTTTTCAAGGACGTAAGTTATATTCCGTATCCTCGCAATGACCTCTTCGCTGAAGTACGGCCTGGTTATATAATCATATGCGCCGAGCCCGTATCCCTTTTTAATTGAGGCCCTGGCGTTTTTGGGCGCTATAAACATTACAGGGATGTCCCTGGTGGACGGCGCTGACTTGAGCTTCTGCAGTATTTCAAGCCCGGATGGTCCTGAGAATTTCAGATCAAAGATAATGATGTCAGGGTGCTCGACATAAACACTGTTAATGATTTCTTCACTGCTTTGCACAAAGACACTTTCGTATCCGCCGTCCCTGAGTATATGCTCAAGGACAGTCCTGCCGTCTTCTGTACTGTCTGCAACCAAAACTTTTATCATGACGTATAATATACAACATTTTAAGCTGAAAGGTAATCTTTCACGGACCGCTAAGCCGGGATTGCGACAAAGACCATTTGCAAACCGGTTGTGTTACTATAAATTTACAATGAAAAAGGTTGTGATCACAGGGATAGGAGCAGTCACTCCGCTTGCAGACAACTTCCATGATTCATGGAAGCTTGTAAAAGCCGGGACCTCGGGCATAGACGGGATCACAAAGTTTGACTGCTCAAACCTGAAATGGCGGGTTGCAGGTGAGATCAAAAAATTCAACCCTGAACAGTACCTGACCAAAAAGGAAATCCTGCATCTTGACCCGTTTATTCACTATTCCACTTCCGCCGCGCTGATGGCCATAGAAGACTCGTCACTCCTAACCAACCACTCATCCCTTGTTTCAGGCGGCGCAATCATAGGCTCCAGCAGGGGCGGCATAACCACCATTGAAAAAGCAATTAAGGGGACTGTCCCAGATTTACGGACGGAGCGGAGCGGAGTCCCATTATACAGGGCAGGCGTAGAATCGGGACTGTCCCCGTCGTCCGCTCAAAGACTGTCTTCATACCTGATGCCTTCTACTACAATAAGCATGGCAGCATCTCATATTGCGCAAAAAATCGGGATTAAGGGCCCCTGTCTCGGCATTTCAAATGCCTGCGCATCAGGGACGAACGCAATCGGTGAGGCATTCAGGATGATAAGATACGGACAGGCGGGGCTGATTTTGGCAGGTGGAACGGACGCCCCTTTGTGCGGTTTCTGCATCCAGGGATACGGCAGTTCAGGCGCGCTGTCCAGGAATTTCAGCAGGCCGTTTGACAGGGAAAGGGACGGCTTTGTTCTTGCTGAAGGCGCCTGTGTCCTGGTACTCGAAGAATACTCAGCAGCGTTAAAAAGAAATGCCAGGATTTATGGCGAGATCATCGGGTACAGCAACACAACAGATGCATTCCACATTACTAAACCGGACATGGAAGGTGAAGCAAGGGCAATGCTTACGGCACTGGAAGATGCAGGCATCGAACCTGCCATGGTTGATTATATCAACGCCCACGGCACGTCAACATTAATCGGAGACAAAACAGAAGCTGCTGCGATTAAAAAGGTCTTCAAGGACCGTTGCGACGTCCCCGTAAGTTCAATTAAATCCATGACAGGCCATATGCTCGCAGCATCAGGCGCTTTTGAGACAGCCTGCACTGTCATGAGCATTCAGGAAGGGGTTATTCCTCCAACAATCAATATCAGTGGAAAAGACCCGGAATGCGACATAAATGTCATAACAGAAAAAACGGAGATAACCATGGATATTGCAATCTCAAATTCTTTCGGCTTTGGCGGGGTAAATGCGGTTCTGGTTTTGAAAAAGAAAAAAAATTAAGATTACCCTCGCAAATTGAAAGCGTTCTTTTCAAAATGCAAGGATGTTATATAAATACTTGCAGCAAACCCACTATGTACCTAACTCAAGCCCAAAGGTTGGAAGAGTTCTGGAGCGCTTTTTCTGATCTGACCTGTAAAAATATCTATACGCTGCCTTTCAGTCCCCTTTTAAAACTTATATCTCAGGCCACCCTCGATCCAGCGGTTGGCATTCGGGTAGTAAACAAACCAATTGTGAGTCGCATTGAATATGTTATGTGCAGTAAAGAATACCTCAAGCCTGTTTGCCTTCTCCTGATAAAGGGTCTTTATAAGATTCATATCAAAGATAAAGGCGGTGTATTGGGCCTGATAAAAGGAATCCATATCAAACCAGGCGTAATGTCCTTTGACAAGTGCCCTGAAAGTCTTTTCATCATCGTATTTAAGCCCTACGTCATATGTATACTTGCCCTCGCTGCGTACTTTTTCGCCGGTGGTCAAATTCGTTATGTCGTAAAATGTGGCCCCTGCTGAAAGAGATGTATTATAAACAGGCACCGACTTTATCTCTGCCTCAACACCCTGACGTCTTCTCTTGTCATTGTTGACCATTTGGGATAACGCTGATCCAGTGGTTAAGTCCTGGGTCACGATAGCGTCCGTTATATCGTGTCTGAACGCCGAGACCTTGAGCCAGAAATATTTAAGAGCAGCTGTCTCTGCGCCGACCTGGTAAGACCAGACCTTCTCGACCTTGAGGTCAGGATTGGATTTTATATATAGATTGTCGCCAAAGCTGGAACCAAAAGACGGAGTGCTGAACCCCCTCGCAACGTATGCACGTAACAGTGATTTATCAAATACCTTATAAGTGGCCCCAAGGCTTGGGCTGATAAAATCACCGTTTGTGTCAGTATTGTCATATCTTATCCCGGGCGTAACTGAAAGTCTGCCCAATGATATCGTGTCATTTGCAAAAAACGCCCACCTGTCTGATTCAGGAATCAGGCCGTTCATCTTGTTGGACAGCAGCCTGGCATGATCAAAGTCGGTCCCGAGTATTACAGTATGCGGGCCATTGTCCCAAACCAGTTTTGCACTTGCGCCATACTTCCTGTCGTCCAATTTTGTGATATCAGTGTTAACTCCGGTGCTTAAGGTGTCGGTGAAAGATTTGAGGAACTGGCGAGCGACCCTTAAAGAGAGGCTGAATTTGAGGTCATCATTAAATGCGGTATTTAGCGACAGGCTCGAAAGGATGCTCTCGACCCTGTCATAGGCTGTCATATCCCAGCTGGTGAATATCCCGTTTCCCTTTTCCTCCTTTGCCTGCGCAAGGGTAAAGACAAGGTCGGTGTTTTTTGCAAGATCGTATGTCAGTTTTGTATAAAAATGGTTTCCCTCAAAATCAAAACCCGACCTGAGCCCCTTGGTTTGGAGCCTTCCCGCATACAGATAATATCCGAACCTGTCTATTTTGGCATAGGATTCGGCGTTAAAATCTCCTGTATTGCGCTCGCCGTAAGATGCAGACAGAGTACCGCCTGCTTTGTTGGATGACGACTTTGTGATGATATTAATTACTCCGCCAAGAGACGAGCCCCATGCAGCGGAAGCAGGACCTTTAATAATCTCGATCTTTGCTATATTCTGTACCGGCAGCCCTCCGAGCAACGCATAATTATTCGCAAGGTCGTTCAAAGGTATGCCGTCCATAAAAGCAGTGACATGTTCTGCGGCTGAGCCCTGTAGTTTTGTGTATGCATTACTTCCGGGGCTGGGTCCTCCAAAACTAACCTGCACTCCGTTGACCGTATTCAACACATCAGCGACTGTATGTGCTCCCATCAACTCAATATCTGATGCCGTGACAACGGTCATGTTTTCTGCAACGCGGGAGATAGACTTCAGGCTGCGGGTTGATGACACGACCTCAAGTTCCTCGTCCTTGAAATACATGTTCAGGTAAGCCATTTCTTCTTCTGATACGGCAAGGGCGGCTGAAGAATAAAAAATGGAAAGAAAGAGCATGAATAAAACAAGAAATAATATAGGCTTATCGGACATTATCCCCTCCGAATATTTTTTGACCCTCCCCAACGTGCTGAATTATAACAGGTTGCACATTCTCAAAAAAACATAAATTTATTTATACCTAAATCTGTTTCACCAAAATACACTAATTCCGCTTATACCACTCAGGGCAAGTCGTTACAGCAATGGTGTCGATTGCAGGAAGTACCAGAAAATGGATTTTGACAGTTTCTTTAAAAAAAACCTTGCTTTTCGGGGTTTTCGGGGTATGGCAGAGGGGCCTTAAGATTTCAATCTGTCCCGCTATGTTATTTTCTTTTCATAAATCCGGTATTTCTTATACAGCTTTCCGCCTACTGTTTCTATGATCCTGATGGTGGGGATATTGTCTTCTAATATCCATGAAAATTCTACCCGCTGGTATTTACCTTTCTTTATGCCTTTGAAGCCTTCCTTGAAAAGAAGGGAATCCACTCCCTTGTTCCTGTATTCGGCCTTGATGCCAAAAAGGAGCAGCCTGAGGTCTGTGATTTTATTTGAATAATATAGTGCTTTTACAATAGATACGGGATTAAGGCTGCCGTGCATCCGGTTTAATACAAAATTAAAATCAGGGATCATCCCCAGGAACCCGACAGGTTCCCCGTCTTTTTCAGCTATCAGGGTAAGGTCAGGGACGACAAGCGGCTTCAGTCTCTGGGCGCTGTAAACAAGTTCGTCGTCGGAGATTGGTACAAACCCCCAGTTCTTTTCCCATGCGGAATTATATACATCCTGGAAGATCTTCATGTCGGGCAGGAAATTCTTTTTATCCAGATGGCGCACTGTGAGTCCTTTCTTTTCAACTATGGAAGCCACCCTCAGGACCTTTTCAGGCAATTGTTCCTGGACGTGATAGATATAGGCATTAAGGTCTTTGGCCTTGGCAAGGCCGAAATCAGCCATGAAGTCAATGTAATATGGCGGATTATAAGGCATCATGAGCATAGGCATGCTGTCAAACCCGTCTATCAACAAACCGCACTCTTCGTTTGTCGAAAAATTCAGGGGTCCACGCATGGTCTCCATGCCCTGCTGTTTCAACTCATTATATGCGGTATTCAATAATGCTTCGGAGACAGCGCTGTCGTTGATGCACTCGAAAAAACCGAAGGCCCCGACCTTTTCATTATGCACGCGGTTATGCAAGGGATCGATTATAGATGCAATACGGCCAACAACTTTGCCGCCTTTAAGGGCCAGAAAAAACTTGATGTCGGCACATTTGATAAATGGGTTTTTTTCTGAGAAATGGACCTTCATGTCCCTCGTTAATTGAGGGACATAAAAAGGATTGGCTGAATAAAAAGAAAGCGGGAACTCTATAAAGTCCTTGAGTTTACTTTTTGTCCGGACTTCAATTATTTCAACAGGTTGTTTTTGCACCCTAGTCCATTAACTGAAACATTTATCTTAGAATGACTGTTAAGAAATCAACCCGATCGCCTTGCCGACTTTATTAAAGGCAGTAAGCACCTTATCGAGCTGGTCATCCGTATGGGTAGCCATGTAGCTTGTCCTGATGAGCGCCTTGCCCGGCGGTACTGCAGGTGATACTGCAACATTGGCGAATACGCCCTCGTCCTGGAGCATTTTTGACATCTTAAAGGCAATCTCATCTGCCCCCACTATAATCGGTATTATCGGCGTCTGGCTAGGGCCGACAGCAAAACCCATTTCTTTTAAACCCTTCAGCATCTTATGAGTATTCTGCCATAGCCTTTCAATTCTTTCGGGTTCATTTTCGATAATATCCAGGGCCGCGCTTACCGCGGCAACCGATGCCGGTGGAGGGCTGGCGCTGAATATCAAGGCCCTTGCAAAATGCTTTATATAATGGACAACATCAGAATCGCCCGCTATAAAACCGCCAATGGATGCGAGTGATTTACTATAGGTGCCCATAACCAGATCAATCTCTTTTTCCAGGCCGAAATGCTCGGCAGTGCCCCTTCCTGTTTTTCCCAGGACCCCAATTCCGTGGGCATCGTCAACCATCAGCCTTGCCCCGTATTTCTTTGTTATCTTATAAACTTCCGGGAGGTTAATGATATCGCCTTCCATGCTGAACACACCGTCAACTACGACAAGCTTGCCCCTCCCGTTATTTTCGGAAAGGACCCTTTCCAGGTCATCAACATCATTATGCTTGAACCTCTTCACCTCGCCATAAGACAGTCTGCATCCATCAACAATACTTGCATGGTCCATCTTGTCCACAATAACCACATCGTCCTTTCCAACAAGCGCTGAAATAACTCCCAGGTTGACCTGGAACCCCGTGGAAAAAACAAGGGCAGCCTCTCTCCTCATGAAATGTGCCAGTTTCTCTTCCAGTTTGACATGCAGATCAAGGGTACCGTTCAAAAACCTTGAACCTGCGCAGCCTGTCCCGTATTTTTTTACTGCTTCAACTGCGGCCTCTTTTACCTTAGGGTGATTAGTAAGACCGAGGTAATTATTCGAGCCGACCATAATCATTCTTTTACCGTTCATCACAACTTCAGGGTCCTGCGCGCTTTCAATGACCCTGAAAAAAGGATACAGTCCTATATTCTGCAAATCCTTTGCAGCATTGAACCTGAAGCATTTCTCAAATATGTCAGTGCACTGTGCCCTGGGGCCTTTGTTCTGTGTTATATGTTCTTTATTATCTTTCATAGCCATTGATGTATCCTGTACCAGTCTGCCGTCCATTTTGCCCCTTCCCTTATTTTTATCTTCGGCTGGAACCCGATGCTTGCAACTGCCTTTGAAGTATCACAGGTCCAGCGGGTATGTTTCATCTCCCTTATCTTGTCCGCATTGATTATATTTATGCCCTTTAATTTTTCCGAAAGAAGGCCCAGCAAAGGCATAACAAACCCGGGTATATTGATCCTCACCGGGACCTTCTGGACCGCCTCTGATATGGCCCCGATAATATCATCCGTAGTGTAAATATTACCATCAGACATAAAAAAAATCTCCCCCTCCGCATTTTCGCTCAAGGCAGAGAGTATTATACCATTAATAAGGTCTTCAACATAGAGGAAAGAGTAATAACACTTACCCCAATAAGGGACCAGCCCGGACTTGACCATCTTGAAAAAAACAAGCAGGTCCCTGTCGCGTGGACCATAAACAGCAGGCGGTCTTATGATTGTTACGGGCAATTTGTCTTTGTGGGCATAAACTATCTTCTCCCCTTCCAGTTTTGTTCTCCCATAAACTGAAACGGGGTTCGGCCCACAATCTTCTTTCAGCAGGTCGCCTTCGCATGTCGGTCCTGCTGCAGCAAGGCTGCTCAAATGGACAAAACGCTTTATACCGGGATTGTTACTAAGGATCGCCTTTATCATATTGTCGGTCCCGGAAACATTTGCCTTTATGAAATCGTCTTCAGTGCAGGACTTTGTCAAGCCTGCCAAATGGAAGACATAATCAATTCCCCTGACAGCATCAGGCAGTGACTTGTCATCTGCACAGTCTCCAGTTACCAGTCTGACATTCAGCCCATCAAGGAACCTGAGCCTGGAAACGTCCCTGACAAGACATGTAACAGTGAAGCCTTTCTGCAGGAGGGCCTCTACAAGATGACTGCCTATAAAACCTGTTGCGCCTGTAACAAGTGCTTTCATAATTCCGGCCTTATTCTACCACAACCGGCCTTTTGACTTTAATCCTGAGTCCCTTTATTTCCTCAACAACCACCCGTTCACCCTTATGAATCAAAGCATCGGAATATGCCGACCAGAATTCACCATGCACAAATACAGAACCTCCGTCAGCATTGATATCGGTCTTTGCCGTCCCCTCAAGCCCAATAAGTCCCTCTACGCCTGTAACGACCTTTTTCTTATGGGCCCTGTACGCAAGTCTTACTGACAGTCCAAAAAACAGGGAGGTCACAAGGGCTGCCGGAATTATTACAGAAAGCGAGAGCTTAAAAAAAGGCAAAGGAGATTCAAAAAGCATTAAAGAACCAAGTACAAGGGACACTATACCACCCACAGTCAGCATCCCATAAGATGTGATCTTGATCTCAAGTATAAATAAAACCACTCCTATAATAATAAGAAGCAGCCCGGCATAATTCACTGGCAGCGTCTGAAATGAATAAAAGGCGAGTACCAGACATATGCTCCCGATTACACCGGGGAGCACAGCGCCCGGACTCGTTAACTCAAAAAACAGTCCGTAAAAGCCTAACAGCATAAGAATATAAGCTACATTCGGGTCACTTATGAAATTAAGGACCTTATGCCTCAATCCGGTCTCAAATCTTACAGTCCCGGCATTAGCGGTCTTTAATGTCTTTTGCCCGGGGTATGTCTTTATCACCTTACCGTCTATCGCCGCAAGGAGTGAGTTAATGTCCCTTGCGATCAGGTCAATCACATTTTTCTTCAGAGCCTCTGTCTCAGTAATAGAGACGCTTTTTCTCACAGCCTCTTCAGCCCATTCAACATTCCTCCCTCGCTGCTCTGATATGGACCTGATATATGCTGCGGCATCATTTGTGGCCTTCTCTGACATGACTTTGTCCATCTTCCCGCCAACAGCCACAGGATGGGCAGCACCGATATTGGTCCCCGGGGCCATTGCCGCAATATGGGCGGCCATAGTAATAAAGACACCGGCCGAAGCAGCCCTTGCGCCGCCAGGCGATACAAAGACAACAACAGGGACCGGAGATCCGACAATATCTTTTACAATGCTTCTCATTGAAGTATCAAGCCCCCCCGGAGTATCAAGCTCAATGATCAATGCCTCTGCCTTCATCTCCGATGATTTTTTAATTGCCTTTTCTATATATTCCGCTGCAACAGGGTTTATGACACCGTTTACAGTAATGACAAGGACTTCTCCACGCGCTGCCTTGCCCTTTTTATCACTTAAGCCACCCTTTCCCCCTTTATCAGCCGAGGAGGTGTCTGAATAGGATGGGAGAACAAAAAACAGGAGAGGCAATAAAACAATTATTGCAACTGAGACAAGTCGTTTATGCATAACTAAAATTATATCACAGCAAACTATATATGTTGACACCTGTGGTTGTTCCTGTTATATTCTTCTTAGTGAAAAAATTCAGGAAAGAAAGTTCTATGAGGGATGTACTCGCCATTGTGCTGGCCGGGGGGAAGGGAGAACGGCTGCACCCTTTGACCATCCACAGGGCAAAGCCTGCAGTACCATTCGGGGGCAAATACAGGATAGTGGACTTCACTTTAAGCAACTGCATTAATTCAAATATCAGGAAAATAGCCGTCCTTACCCAGTACAAATCACTCTCACTCGACAGGCATCTTGCCCTTGGGTGGGAATACCTTTCAAACCCCGAACTGGACGAATTCATCATATCCATCCCACCCCAGCAAAGGGTGAGTGAAAGCTGGTATTCAGGCACAGCGGACGCCGTATACCAGAATGTTTATTTTATCGAAAAGGAAGAGCCTGCTTATCTGCTGCTTTTATCAGGAGACCATATATATAAAATGGATTATTCTGAAATGCTCGACTTTCACGTTGCCAAAGGTGCCATCGGAACGATTGCAGCAATAGAAGTGGACAAGAATACCGCATCATCACTTGGGGTCATGGAGGTTGATAAAGACTGGAGGGTCATAGGCTTCGAGGAAAAACCTGATAACCCCAAGACAATACCTGGAAAACCTCAGCATTGCCTTGCATCTATGGGGGTATACCTGTTCAATACAGAGTCAATTATTGAAGAACTGAAAATGGACGCCTCAAAATCTTCTTCCCATGACTTTGGCAAAAACATCATTCCCGACATGATAAAGACAGGTAAACTCTTTGCTTATAATTTCAGGGACGAGAATAAGAAAGAGGCCAAGTACTGGAGGGACGTTGGCACCATAGATGCATACTGGGAGGCGAATGTTGACCTGGTGTCCGTTGATCCCCTCCTGAACCTCTATGACAGCGACTGGCCCATCCGTACATACCAGGTCCAGAGCCCACCTGCCAAGTTCGTATTCGCGCAGGAGAAAAAGGGAGGCCGGCTCGGAATAGCGCTGGACTCCATTGTCTGCGACGGTTGTATAGTCAGTGGCGGTAGAGTGCAAAACTCCATTTTATCCCCCGGCGTCAGGGTAAACAGTTGGGCGTCTGTAAAAGAATGCATCCTTATGGAACATGTTGAAATCGGCAGATATGCAAAGATAAAGAGGGCGATAATTGACAAGGACGTTTTTATTCCGCCGGAGACGGTGATTGGATACAACCTGGATGAAGACAGAAAACGGTTTGATGTAAGCCCCAACGGCATAGTTGTCATCCCCAAGGGAACAGATTTCAGAAAATTTTAAACCCCTTTGAAAAAGATTTATACCTATGAATACACTGTTTGACTACCTTCCTGAAAATATTAGGGAGACCATAGAAAAACTTGCCAAAGAGCTCAATTACCATTGTTATCGTTACCATGTCCTTGATTCTCCAGTTATATCCGATGCAGAGTATGACAAACTCTACCGCCGCCTGAGGGAACTCGAAGAAAAGACCAATTATATTCTTCCTGACTCCCCAACTCAGAGGGTCGGGGCAGCCCCCCTTGAAAAATTTGAAAGGGTCAAACATACAGAGCCGATGCTCTCTCTTGAAAATGCCTTTTCCGAGGACGAAGTAAGGGAATTTGATAAAAGGGCAAAGAAATTCCTGAAGACAGATGAGGAAATTGAATATACCGTAGAGCCCAAATACGACGGTCTCGCGATGGAACTGACATACAAGAACGGCCTGCTTTACAAGGCCTCCACAAGGGGCGACGGATACGAGGGTGAAGACGTCACCCACAATATCAGGACCATAAAGTCAGTCCCCCTGAAAATAGAAGGTGTTGACCATGTGCCTGATGAGATAGATATCCGCGGCGAGGTCTATATGGACATAGCTGAATTTGAGTCTCTGAACAGGGAACGAGAGCAAAAAAAGGAAGCAGCCTTTGCCAATCCAAGAAATGCGGCAGCTGGCTCTGTACGCCAACTCGACCCCTCTGTTACCAGCGCAAGACAATTGCATCTCGCATGTTACGGCATAGGAGCAGTAAAAGGTTTAAAGTTCAAAAGCCAGATGGAGTTTATTGAGTGGCTTGGAAAGGCGAGGTTCCCGGTCCCGACTCTGATAAAAACCGTGAAGGAAATTGAGAAAGTCGTTGAGACAATAAAAGAGATAGAAGGAAAAAGAACGAATTTCCCTTTTGAAACCGACGGCGTTGTCATAAAGGTAAACGACTTTGCTCTGCAGGAATCGCTCGGTTTCAAGACAAGAGAGCCCCGCTGGGCAATTGCGTACAAGTTTCAGGCGCACCGCGGGACCACAAAGGTGAGAGACATAATCCCCAGTGTAGGCAGGACAGGGGTCATAACCCCTATTGCTCTTTTTGAACCTGTGGGGATCGGTGGGGTCACCGTATCACGTTCCACGCTGCATAACTGGGACGAGATAGAAAGGAAGGACATCCGGATCGGCGACACAGTAATTGTTGAAAGAGCGGGAGATGTTATACCCCACGTTGTAAAGGTCATGGCTGAGAAGAGGACCGGAAGCGAAAGGAAGTTCAATGTCCCTGACAATTGTCCTGTTTGCGGCTCAAGGGTTGTCAGGGATGAAGGAGAAGTGGCTGCAAGGTGTATCAGGCTCGATTGCCCTGCACAGGTACAGGAAAGGATACGACACTTTGCAGCAAGAGGCGCAATGGACATTGACGGTCTGGGGGAGAAGAACGTGGAACTCCTCTGCTCAAGGGGCCTGATAAAAAGTTTCGTTGATATCTACAGGCTGAAAAAAGAAGATCTCATCATGCTCCCGAGGCTTGCTGACAAATCAGCGCAGAATCTTATTGATGCCATTAACAGGAGTAAAAAGTCCAAACTCGCGAGGTTCCTGTACGCCCTCGGAATAATTCACGTTGGAGAACATGCCGCAAAGCTGCTCGCAAAAAATTTCGAGAAGATCGAAGAACTTTATCATATCAGGAAAGACCGCATTGCGGAGATCAGGCAGATTGGAGACAAGATAGCCAGCTCGGTCTCGGAATTTTTCAGTGACCCTGAAAATCTCAACACACTTAAGACAATGGAATCACTCGGTCTTGAGGTAACAAATCCCGATTTCGTTGCAGGCAGGAAAGAAGAAGGACCTTTAAACAACCTTACATTTGTAGTGACCGGCACAATGCACAAACCGAGAAAGGAAATAGAGGAGCTTATTGAGAAACTCGGGGGCCAGGCCGCATCTGCTGTTTCAAAGAGCACGGATTACCTTATAGTCGGTGAAGACCCCGGCTCAAAACTGCAGAAGGCCAAATCACTTGGCGTCAAGACAATATCTTATGATGAGTTTCTGAATATGACGGCTGCTCAATAGATAGGCTAGGGGGTCAAATGGTAAAACAAACTGGAACATTCCTCGCAAAAGATTCAACCAATAAAATATTAATCCTCGACACACAAAATCTCATATAATCCCCCCCAGGCTTTCTTGTGCACTTCTACATAGCAGCAAGATGACTATAATGTATTTAAGCCAAAAAGTCACCTGTACGAAAGTACAGGTATTCATATTGTGATATCTCGTTGAAATAACGAAGGGGTTATTCGTTTTCGATAAGATTGAGTTGAATGGCGATGGCTACGGCCTAGGTCCTGTTTGTCGCCCCGAGTTTTAAGGCCTTCACAGTATTCGGTATGTCTCCGTAACCGGTATGCATCACGACCGGCACATGAGGGTCAATACATTTAAGCTCATGAAGGACTTCCATCCCGCCAATACCCGGCATGTCCTTAAACACTTTATGCCGGTCAGCCCGTCAGCTGCCCCAAACACCTCGAAATTCTCCATCTCGAGTATTTCTTTTACTCTGGACCTCTGCTCGTTATTATCATCTACGATCAGTATCTTCCCTGCAGTCATACCATTCCCCCGCAGTTCATTAAACCAGATATCATCTTGAATGTCAACAACTTTCACCTTAAGATTTTAGTTGTGGTATTATAATGGGTTATGTTGGAGCCAAGACTATGATGTATCCTGATTTCAATACATTCAGAGGGCTTTGTGAACAGGGCAACGTAATCCCGGTTTACAAGGAAATAATCGGCGACGTAGAGACGCCGGTAAGCGCCTTCCTTAAGCTGGACAGAAAGCCTTCGTTTCTGCTTGAAAGCGTGCTGGGCGGCGAAAAATGGGCCCGCTACTCTTTCCTCGGCATAGACCCTCTGATGACCATCACGGCTGCGGGCAAAAAGGTGGCGATCAAACACGGTGACAGCGTTTCTTTTGTTGAAAAAGATGACCCTCTTTCCGTTGTAAAGGACATCCTGTCAGGCTTTAAACCGGTCAGCGTAAAGGGCCTTCCGAGGTTTTCGGGCGGTCTCGTAGGCTATATCGGATATGACGTTGTAAAGTTCTTCGAAAGGATCCCTGATTCCCCAAAACCGGGTCTCGATATGCCTGACATATTCCTGATGCTGGCCGACACCATCCTGATCTTCGACAACCTGAAACAGACGATAAAAGTCGTATCCAACATCCACACCGACGGGAAAGATATCAACAGTGCATATGAGGATGCCGAAGTCAGGATCGATAAAATAATCAGAAAATTGCAGAACAAGGACAAACCTTCTCCTCTGCCCTCTCTTGTGATGGGAAGCAAGGCCGAAACTTCCGGCCTGCCCGATTTTTCGTCCAACTTTACAAAAGGTGATTTCCTGGACGCTGTCACAAAGGTGAAGGAGTACATAATGTCCGGTGACGTGTTCCAGTTAGTGCTCTCCCAGAGGTTCGAAAGGCAAAGCGGTTCGCATCCTTTCGACATATACCGGTCATTGAGGATAATCAACCCTTCTCCTTACATGTATTATCTCGACACCGGAGATGCGCAGATCGTCGGTTCATCTCCGGAGATACTCGTCAGGCTGGAAGGTGATAAAATAACATTAAGACCTATTGCGGGAACAAGGAAAAGGGGCGAGACCGAAGAGGAGGATATTGCGCTGGAGGCAGAACTGAAAAAAGACCCCAAGGAACTGGCCGAGCATATAATGCTTGTTGACCTCGGAAGGAATGACGTAGGGAGGGTTGCAGAGACAGGGTCTGTAAAGGTCACCGAGATCATGGGGGTAGAACGTTACAGCCATGTTATGCACCTGGTATCAAACGTAGAAGGCAAACTTAAAAGCGGTCTTGACGCCTTCGATGTCTTCAGGGCGTGTTTCCCTGCCGGGACTGTCTCCGGAGCGCCCAAAGTCAGGGCGATGGAGATCATCGAAGAACTCGAACCGACAAAAAGGGGACCGTATGCGGGTTCGGTTGGCTATTTCAGCTATTCAGGGAACATGGACACCTGCATCACCATCAGGACCCTGATAGTAAAAGACGGCAAGGTATATGTACAGGCAGGAGCAGGAATCGTGGCGGATTCGGTCCCCGATAAGGAATATACTGAGACCGTAAATAAGGCGATGGCAATGATAAAATCCGTAGAGTTTTTTGAGCGGAGTTAATTTATGCTTTTCATGGTTGATAATTATGATTCTTTTACTTACAATCTCGTCCAGTATCTCGGCGAACTGAAAGAAGACGTGCAGGTCTACAGAAACGACCGGATAACCATATCTGAAATCGAGAAAATGGCGCCGGATAGGATTGTCATTTCACCAGGGCCTTGCACGCCCAATGAAGCAGGCATATCAATAGACGTCATCAAACATTTTGCCGGTAAGATGCCTATCCTGGGAGTATGCCTCGGACATCAGGCAATAGGCGCCGCATTCGGCGGGGAGATCGTTAGGGCACCCAAACTCATGCACGGCAAAACCTCATTTATACATCACGACAACATGACCATATTCGAGAATATCCCCAATCCATTTGAAGCAACCAGATACCACTCTTTGATAATTAAGAAGGAGACGATCCCGGACTGTCTTGAGATCAGCGCATGGACAGAAGACGGCACTATCATGGGCGTAAGGCATAAAGACCTTGTAATCGAAGGCGTTCAATTCCATCCTGAGTCTATACTGACCAATGTCGGCAAAGACATCTTGAGGAATTTCATAAAGTTAAAAGTATAACAGTGACAGTTATGGGTTTAGAAAGCTTATTAATGTTCGGACAGAGTAATTAGGGAGCTTAAAATGATTAAAGAAGCAATCAACCTCATTATTAGCAACATAAGCCTCTCAGAGAGTGAAATGGCTGAATGCATGACGGAGATAATGGAAGGCAGGGCCACTGATGCCCAGATAGGAGCATTCCTTACAGCCTTGAGGATAAAGGGAGAGACTATAGAAGAGATTACAGGCGCAGCAAGGATAATGAGGGAAAAGGCCACAAGGATTAAAGCCCCTGCAGGTGTAATTGACACCTGCGGCACAGGCGGAGACATGTCAGGCACTTTCAATATCTCTACAACCGCTGCAATTGTCGTTGCCGCTTCCGGCATCCCTGTAGCAAAACACGGCAACCGCTCCGTATCAAGCAGGTCGGGAAGCGCGGATGTGCTTGAGTCCCTTGGAGTGAAAATCGAACTACCTCCGGACAAAGTTGAAAGATGCCTGTTTGAGACCGGGTTCGGGTTCCTGTTTGCCCCGCTGTTTCACCCTTCCATGAAATTTGCTGTCGGGCCGAGGCGCGAAATGGGGATAAGGACCATTTTCAACATCCTGGGGCCCCTTACAAACCCTGCAGGCGCAAGGCACCAGATATTAGGGGTATTTGCGGACAAATTGACCGAACCGCTTGCCTCAGTGCTTGGCAATCTCGGGACAGCAGATGCAATGGTCGTTCACGGCGAAGACGGGCTCGATGAAATCACGATATCGAATGGCACAAGGGTTTCAAGATATAAAAATGATAAGGTCGAAACTTTTTATGTAACACCGGAGGATTTTGGTTTCCAAAAAACAAGCCTGGAGCACCTGATCGGAGGGGATAAAGAAAGAAACGCAGAGATAACCCTTTCAATCCTCAACGGAGAAAAAGGGCCAAAACGCGAAATTGTTCTGATGAACTCCGCAGCAGCCTTAGTTGTGGCAGGCGTTACTAATGACTTTATAAACGCGATTGATATTGCCGTTGAAACCATAGATTCCGGCAAGGCGATCAAAAAGCTCGAAGAGATCAAAAAAGTCAGCAATTCCCTTTAACCTGCACCGGAATATTATTTGCACATTTCAAACATCCAGGCAGCTACCTCAGCTTCAATAATTCCGAAGCCCTTTCCGCAAGTTTTGACCTCGCACTCCTTAGAAGATGAAGATAGCAGAAATCAGGTTCATTTATATATCTGCTTATCAGAAATGCCAGGCCATTGCTTTCAGCGTCAAGGTAAGGGGAATCAATTTGTGTAAGGTCCCCCGTAAATACTATTTTTGTCCCTTCTCCGGCCCTTGTCGTTATAGTCAGCGCATCTATAGGTCTAAGGTTCTGGGCCTCATCAATGATCATGAAACGCCTTGGCAGACTCCTCCCCCTGATATAGGTAAGAGGCTCTATATGGACAACACCTGTATCTATTAGAGCCTGTACGTTGCTGTGCTTGCCTTTTCTGTCCTCTTTTTCTTCCCTCGGCTTATATACAAGCACCTCCAGGTTGTCGAATATAGGCTGCATCCAGGGATGCAATTTTTCCTCTATATCTCCGGGGAGATAGCCAAGGTCTTTACCCATCGGGATAATAGGCCTTGCCACAATAACCTGCTCGACCTTCTTTTTCTCATACATATGGAGACCCGCGGCAAGCGCAAGAAGCGTTTTACCTGCTCCTGCAGTCCCGGTCAGGGCCACCATTGATATTTCATCTGAAATAAGCGCATCAATCGCGCATTCCTGTTCAATGTTTTTGAAGAACAGGCCGGAAATTCTTTCTCTCCTGACAATCGGGGTCTGGTGGTCCCTGGCGTTAATCCTTGTGATCTTGTCATCCTTGACCTGGTACCTTACTGACTCAATATCATCTTTAATATCACTGCCGTCCTGCAAAATCTTACCATAATCCTGGAAAAGGGTCGTCTTGTCTTTCTTATAGTCCTGCGCCTTTATCTTTTGCGCCTCAGCCTTTATCCTGACCGCCGTGTCTTTGGACACTATTATTATCTGCACTCCAGGCTCGGCCTCCTGTTTGATCTTAAGGGCAGTTTCAATGATCCTGTCGTCTGCTGAAAGCCTGCTTGACGGAGAGTCCTTGAGCCTGATATCTATCCTGATAGTACCGCCTTCAGGCAAGGGAACGCCTTTATGTATGTCCCCTTGTTCACAAAAATAGTCTATGAGCCGCAGGGTCTCCCTTGCAGTGTAATTCTCTTTCTTCAGCTTGTCGAGTTCTTCTATTACGGCAATAGGGATAACAAGGTGGTTGTCCTGAAATTCATTCAGTGCGTGCGGGTCATGAATAAAAACACTCGTGTCAAATACGAATACCTTCTGCCTTGAAGTTGTAGTAGCCAATGGGTCCCTCCCTGTTTTAACAACTTTTATTAAAAGAATTGATACACATTATAGCAAATCATACCTGTTTCATTCATAATATTTTTCCTGCTGGATTTGCCATCGTCACACAGGAATTGTTATAGTTTTACCACATGGAGTGGGACCATATCTAAACCGGTCCTCACTTTAAAGGACAATGGTCAAAAAAAAACTATCTCTATCAGATTTAAGAGTTATTGTTTATGCCTTGCTGGTGCTCTCTTTTTGCGGCTTTACCAAAGCGGAAAGCGCGGACTGGACACTTTATTCCGAGAGTGACAAGTTTTATTTTTATCTTAATGCGTCTGACCTGAAAGTTTCCGTTAAGGATTATTTCAGCCTGCCGTGGACAAAACTCTCAAAGGCATGGACAAAAAGGGTAATTAAGAATGAACAAGGCAGGAACTGGCAGATAGAAGAAAACAAAAAGCTCAATATTACAACAAGGGGTTATGAAAATTACGAATATACCATTTCACTAACTGAAATAAATTGTTCCGATAAATCAAGACGAACGATTGCGGAAACAGACTACAGCAAAGAAGGGAACATTTTAGCCGCATTAGAAGAGCCATACGCAAGGTGGAAACCTATCACACCTGAATCAGCCCATGAGTTGTTGTATCAACTTTTGTGCGGAAAAATAAATACTCAGCAATCCGAAGAAAATGCTGAAGAAACCAACAAACAAATACCCCTGGAATCAACGGAGCAGTCGAAAAAATAAGCAATCTGCAAAATTCCTAATTGCCTATCAGACTTATAATTGACTTGGCGTCTTTGTACCCGGGAATGAGTCTCCCATCGGGAAAGATCAAGGCGGGTGTACCTGAAATGCCAAGTTTTTCAGCGAGCTTTATGTTCTCATCAATCGCAGATGTTTCACACTTAGGCTTGGGTAAGGGCTTTTGTTCATAGGCCTTTTCAAGAAGTGCAAGAGACTTCTCACAGACAATGGCCTTTGCCTTGGCATAAGCATCCTTATGCATAGGCAGCGGGAACAACTTTGTATAAAATGCAATATCCTTCCTCTCTGCTATCACCTTCTTCATCTCCTGATGAAGTTTTCCGCAGTAAGGTCAATCGGGGTCGGAAAAGACAATTATTTTATGCTTCGCTTCTTTGTTACCCATTAAAAGAGCATCACCAATAGGTATCCTGGACAGATCATCCTTGCTTAATATGATCTTATTGAGTTCTTCCTGTCTCTCCTGCGTGAAATTCCTCTTTTCCTTTAGCGTTATAAGTGCTCCCTGCATAAAGAATTTTTTGGAATAATCAACATACAGGACATGCTTTCTGCCGCCAGCATCGATATCAACTTCCCACAACCCCTTTAAAGGTGACTGCCTCACTTCAAGAACTTTTACACCCTGGAAATCCTTAAAAAGCTCAGTTGCATCAGCAACATTCAGAGAATGACATTTGGAACAGTCCTGATCAGAAGTTGCAAAGCCGAAGGTGTAGCCGGCAGGGACCACCAAGAAAAAAAATAGTGATAAGAAAGCAACGATTCTTTTCATTTATAAACATTAGCACAGATACTGATTTTATGCAACTCAAGCTTTTTTCGCTGCAAATTCCTTTTTAGTTCCTGTCCATTTGTCTATCTTTTCCTTAACAGCAACCGCTTCGTCTTTCAGGCTGTCCGCCTTATCAGCCGCCATATCGATCACCTTTTGTATCACCGACCCGGTATCTTCGCCGATCGACCTGATTTTTTCTCCACCACCCAAAGCAATTGATGCAACAACAAACAAAACCCATGCCGTCATGGCAACCTTTAAAAACTTTAACATAAACACCTCCCGTGAACTCTTTGTCTATTCTTATCTTATAGCAAAAGAGCCGGGATTTAAGTGACATAGGTCACAAAATAGCGCTTATTCTGATACGGTCTGAGATATGGGAGTTTTAATGATCAAAAGAAGGCTTCAACAGGATATTCTTGTCTTCAAGGATTTCGATCTCTCCGTCTTTTACAAGCCTGGTTAGAATACGGGTGACTGTTTCTCGTGAAACAGCTGAATAATCAGCGATATCCTGGTGTGTCATCTTTACGCTGATTATCGTCCCTCTGGAGTCCTTCACCCCGTGATTTTGGGCCACATGTCCCAGCAATGCCCTGACCCGGTGCTCGGCATTCAGATTGGTAAGGACCCTTAACATCATCCATGACTCTCTGAGCCGTGAACAAAAGAGGACCAGTAACTGTCTGCTCACATTTGCATTACTTAAAAGATATTCATCAAAGTTTTTCTTTGATATGATGACAACTTTTGTTTCTTCCATTGCTTCAACTGCTGCCGGCGAAGTCTTGCCGTCAAGCAGTGTCATTTCACCAAAAAAATCTCCTCTCTGATGGATAGCGAGGATATGCTCCCTCCCTTCCTGGTCCAGATGCACAGCCTTCACCTTACCATAAATAACAATGTACATATAATTGTGGGAGTCCTCTTCTGTAAGGACTATATTGCCTTTGTAAAATTTTTTCTCAATAAAGATATGTCTTAGCGCAAGAAATTCTTCTTCTGTAAGGGAAGAAAAAAAAGGCAGGCTTTTTATGAAGTCGGTAGACTTAGTACCCTTGTTTTCCGGCACATTCACCTTCATGTTAATATTTTATCACAATGTCTTACGTAGCTGAATTATAAATAACAGTTCGTTTGAATGCCTTCAGCTCAGCTGCAATGTATTTCCCAGCCGAACAAACCCCATATATGATTGTTCTTGCAGGGCTTTTAAATCATAACATAATTCGTATGCTGTATGATAAACTTATCGGTATGAATTCAAAACAAATCAGACCTCTTATTCTTGTTACAAATGACGACGGTGTTCATTCGCCGGGCATAATCGCACTGTTCAAGGCGATGAAAGAAATTGGGGACGCATATATAGTCGCGCCGGACAGAGAGAGGAGCGCAGTCGGTCATGCCCTGACACTGCATAGACCCTTGAAGGTTGAGGAATTGAGTGAAAATGTGTTCAGCGTTAACGGTACTCCAACGGATTGTGTCGCACTGGCAATCCACAAGATACTGCCACGGAGACCCGCCCTTGTCGCATCCGGGATAAACAAGGGTGCTAATCTTGGAGATGATATTACCTATTCGGGGACTGTTTCCGCTGCAATGGAAGGGACCATTCTTAATGTCCCGTCATTTGCAATCTCACTCGTAGGAGACAAACCTTATCATTATGAAACTGCCTCCCCGTTTGCCATTGAAGTGGCAAAACATATACTCGACAAGTCATTGCCCTATGACACCCTGCTTAATGTGAATGTGCCTAATATGCAAAGAGACATGGTCAAGGGTATCAAGATAGCCAGGCAGGGTAAAAGGGTGTATGATAATGCTATACAGGAAATTTATTCTCCCTGGGGCGACAAGCATTATTGGATTGGCGGCGGGACCCCATACTGGGAACACGGAAAAGACATGGATATAAAGGCCGTTCAGGATGGATATGTGTCTCTGACGCCAATACATCTGGACCTTACAAATTACGAGTCTATGGAGCATCTGAAGAAGACATGGAAAGAGTAAATAAGCCCGCGATACAGTAGTTTTGCAGATGAAAAAACAGCCCAATAAATATGACGTAATAATCGTAGGCGCCGGACCAGCCGGCATCTTTTCCGTCCTTGAACTTATAAAAAACAATCCCCGACTGAAAATTCTGATCATAGAAAAAGGGAAAGACATTGACAGGCGCAACTGCCCCATGAACACTAAAGGTGTGGCCTGCATGTCATGTCCTGAATGCGACCTTGTAAGCGGATGGGGAGGCGCAGGGGCTTACAGCGACGGCAAGCTCAGCCTGTCTCCCGAGATTGGAGGATTTCTTTCAAGGTATGTAGATATGGGGTCTCTCCGGTCACTTATAGATTATGTGGATGGAATATATATAAAATATGGCGCCCCTGATGAATTATACGGCACAGAAGAAAAAGAGATCGCAAGGATAAGGGACCTTGCCGCAAAAAACGACCTCGCATTCATCCCCTCCATGATAAGGCATATCGGCACTGACAGATGCAAAGAGGTGCTCAAAAGAATGCGGGAAGACATAGATGAAAAGGTCGCTACTTTATTTGAAACAGATGTGCAGCGGGTAATTTCAGAAAAAAAGAAGGCCATAGGCGTCAGACTAGAAAACGGCAAGGAATTATTTGCGGATTATATTATACTTGCGCCAGGCAGGGCCTCGTCCAAATGGCTTGAGACCGAATCCAAGAGACTTAAACTGACCCTTCTCAAAAATCCTGTGGATATAGGGGTAAGGGTCGAAGTCCCAGCGCCTGTGCTTGAACCACTTACCAAAATTACTTATGAGCCTAAGATGGTATTTTATTCAAAAAAATTTGACGACAGGGTCAGGACTTTTTGCGTCAATCCCTATGGAGAGGTAGTCAAGGAACACCTTAAAGGCATCTGGACTGTAAACGGGCACAGTTATGCAACAAGGAAGACAAACAACACAAATTTTGCAATCCTTGTCAGCACCTTTTTTACCGAACCGTTTGATGAGCCTATATCTTACGGAATGCATATAGCAAGACTCGCTAACTTCCTTGGGGCCGGGGTCATTGTCCAGAGACTTGGAGACCTAATGAACGGGAGGCGCTCAACACCTGAGCGCATATTAAAAGGTATTGTAAAACCCTCTCTTACTGATGCGACACCCGGCGACCTCAGTTTTGTATTGCCGTACCGCCATATTTCAGATATCCTTGAAATGCTGAACGCACTGGATAAAATCGCCCCCGGCATTAACTCAAGGCATACACTTCTTTATGGTGTTGAGGTGAAATTCTATTCCATGCAGATCAAACTGGACAGCCGGCTTGAAACTGAAATAAAGAACCTCTTTGCAGTCGGTGACGGGGTCGGCGTCAGCAGGGGGCTAATACAGGCCTCAGCGTCCGGCGTAATAGCTGCAAGAGAAATACTGAAAAGATATGGATAATTTTCAAAGGCTGCGAGATGCGATGGTCGATTTACAGCTCATTCCAAGGGGGATAAAGGACAAGCGTGTGCTTGAGGCCATGAGAAAAGTTCCGAGACACCTCTTTATGCCTGAAGCCACAAGACACAGCGCATATGATGATATGGCCCTTCCAATAGGCAATGAACAGACCATATCACAGCCTTATATGGTTGCAGTTATGACGGAACTTCTTGGATTAAAAGGAGATGAAAAAGTCCTGGAGATCGGAACTGGCTCAGGTTATCAGGCTGCCGTACTGGCTGAACTCTCAGGAGAGGTCTATACAATCGAACGGATACCCTCACTTGCCGAGACGGCCAGGGAAAGGCTGGCTGCGGTAGGATATGAAAACATACATGTAATAGTCGGCGACGGAACATCAGGACTGGAGGAGGAGTCCCCTTTTGATGCTATAATAATTACAGCCGCTGCTCCCAAAATCCCCAGCCCGCTGATTGGCCAATTGAAGGATGGCGGGATCATTGTAGCGCCTGTAGGAGAAAGGTTTTCGCAAATATTGATAAAGGGCAAAAAAGAAAAAGGCGTTCTTGTGCAGGAATATAATACTTCATGCGTTTTTGTTCCGCTTATCGGAGAACACGGCTGGAAGGGATGAGATGAGGATACTGCTTGTAGAAGATGAAAAAGGTGTTGCGAAATTTATCAAAAAAGGTCTGGAAGAAGAAAACTATAATGTCGACCTTACTGTCGATGGCAATGAAGGGCTTTCTTTTGCCCTGACCGGCCAATATGATCTCATAATCCTCGATATAATGCTGCCAGGAATTAACGGCATAGAAGTCTGCAAACAGCTCAGGCAAAATGGCATACAGGCCCCTGTGATAATGCTGACTGCAAGGGACACTGTAAAGGACAAGGTGCTCGGCCTGGACAGCGGTGCGGATGACTACATAACAAAACCGTTTTCCTTCGACGAGTTCCTGGCAAGGGTCAGGGCCTTAATACGCCGTAAAAAGGACAACTTTACGGCATTGAAATATAAAGAGCTCACCATAGACACAGTATCCCACAGGGTATACGCAGGCGAAAGTGAAGTCATACTTCGGCCCAAGGAATACGCCATCCTGCACTATCTGCTCAGGAACAAAGGTCTGGTGCTTTCGCGCACACAGATACTTGCAAATGTATGGGGTTTCGACTTTGACCCTACTACTAATGTGGTGGATGTCCACATCAAGGCCCTAAGGGACAAACTCAGCCAGTTCTCCATGTCAAACTTCATAAGAAGCGTGCGGGGGACCGGCTATATGGTAGGGGATTGACAGGCCGGGATCGGACAGCTAATGCTACAAGCAACTAACAAACGGCTTACCAGGATATTTGCATCGGTCATCGTCGCCTTCGTCATTCTGATAGAGGCCGCCAGCTTCATATTCCTTCACCTGAGCCTGATGCAAGGGTTGAAAAATCACGTTATAGACGATGTCAGAGTTGAATTCCTGCATTACTTTCAGGCTAAAGATTTCGATGCCATTAACAGTCTGCGGGAAGATGAACCCTTTCAGATCCTTGACCGAAAGGGGAATATAGCAGCTTCAACCTATAAATCCGATGGGTTGGCCCCTGCCTTGAACAAAAAACTTCTTGAGGACGCATTTTCAGGAATACAGGGTTTTGAAACCCTGAAAATGCATGGCAAAGAATATCTTATTTCTTACTTTTTTCTTGATAATCAGTATGCAGGCCGGGTCATCATGTCACTGGAAATATTGAGACATTACGAAATATACTCCATAAAATTGCTGTTGGCCGCATTGCCTTTTATGCTTTTGCTTGCATATTTTGTCAGCCGTTACCTGGTCAACCACGCGATGAAGCCGATATCCGAAGTTTTTAAGTTTCAGGAGACCTTCTCATCCAATGTCATGCACGAACTCCGCTCTCCGCTTGCCTCTCTAAAAGGCAATTTGGAGGTCTCGCTTCGCAAGGACCGCCCGTTAGATGAGTACAAAGAAGTCATGGCCTCCAACCTTAAAGAGGTCAACCGTATAATCAACCTGCTTAATAACCTTTACTTGCTGGCCTCATCAGAATTTAAGCCTTTGGACCTCCTGAAGGACGGGGCCGATATCAACCTGATAGTCGCGCAACTTTTGGATGCAGCAATGCCCGCAATAAATGCCAAGGGGATCGAAATCGAGATTCCCGAAAAATCAGGAGGTTCATGCCTTTGCGACAAGGGCCTTATACGGAGGGCCATAGAAAATATTCTCGATAATGCCGTTAAATATTCCCCGGAAAACGGGCTTATCAGGCTGGGGATTTCCAAAACATCTCAAAAGGTAATGGTGACTGTATCAAATACAGCCAAAGACCTGAATAAAGACGAGATCGACCATCTGTTTGACCCGTTCTATCGAGGAAAGAACAGTATCGATACAAAAACAGAGGGTATGGGGTTAGGTCTTTACATAGCGAACTATATAGTCCGTTCCCACAACGGGGACATAAAAGTCAATGCTGATAACAATCTGTTTTCGGTCACGATCTCCCTGCCCCTTAAATAAATATTAACCGTATTCCCTGTTAACCCAAAAAAGTTTCCAAAAAAGTTCTTGACCTTTACAGACTTAAGTAATAAAATGTCTTTTATGAAAAAACAAAAATCATTGTATGAAATGCAGGCAGAAGTTTGCAAGATACTTGCCAGCCCAAAGAGAATAGAAATAATCAATGCCCTGAAAGACACGGAAAAAACCGTCTCTGAACTTGTGGACATTCTGGAAATTCCAAAGGCAAACGTATCGCAGCATCTTGCCATTATGCGACTCAAAGGCATCCTGAAAAGCAGAAGGAACGGCGTGAATATTTTTTACAGCATCGCCAGCCCAAAAGTTATTCAGGCTTGCAGTCTTATGAAGGAAGTCCTTATGGAACTCCTGGTAGAAAGACGCAAGATGGTTGACTTTGTGATCAAACCCTAAAAACAGGATGTAGCAATTCCTGCCATTTTTTCTTGACAAGAAAGAGCGTATTTGTTAATAATGGATGAGGTATTAATATTACCCTGATTTTGGCTATCAAATAAAATGATAAGGAGGTGAATTAAATGAAAAAGTTTTTAGCCCTTATACTTTCTCTCTTACTTGTTGTAGCCTTTACTTTTACAGTCGGCTGCAAGAAGGCTGAAGAGCCTGCACCTGCACCTGCACCAGCTCCTGCGCCAGCTCCTGAGACTGCACCAGCTCCGGCTCCTGCACCTGAGACTCCTGCGCCAGCTCCTGCACCAGCTCCTGCACACAAATAGTGTTTAAAGACACCATGAGGGCTGTTCATGTCCCTCATGGTGTTGCTTTCTACAGGTAAAAACTGTTATATTTTAGTATCTTTTGAAGAGTGGGTTTTCCCACTCTTTTGTTTTAGTGGAAAATGAAAACGTCTACTGTAAGACAAAATATTTATGAACTGGCTTCAAGGGTAGCTGAAGATGAGGGACTTGAGCTTGTCGGTATTGACATGCTCGGCAGTGACAGAAGAATCCTTTTACGGGTCTTTGTTGACAAGGAAGGCGGTGTAACAATCAAAGATTGTGAGAAGATGAGCCGGGGCATCGAGGCACTGCTGGACGTTGAAGACCCTATAAAAGGTCCTTACATGCTTGAGGTATCGTCTCCTGGACTTGACAGGCCTCTTGTAAAACAAAAGGACTATGAAAGAAATATAGGGAAGCTTGCAAGAATCGTCACAACAGAAAAAATAGATAACCAGACGTTTTTTGTAGGAAGGATTATTGACACAGGAGAAAGCTGGATACGATTAAGCCTTGAAGCGCCGACGGTCCAGAAACGCCCTTCAAAAAAAAGCATCCCAGGGCAAGGGGAAACGGCAGGCAAGGATATATTTATTCCCCTGGACAAAATTTCAAAGGCTAGACTCGAAATTGAAATAAACAGGAGTTGATACTTTAACGTTATGACAAAGGAACTGTGTTTTGTAATTGAACAGATCAGCAGGGAAAAAGGAATATCAAGAGATGCGCTTTTAAAGGTGCTTGAAGCCGCCCTTCTTTCCGCTGCCAGAAAGAAATTCGGCGGCAGGACAAACATAGACCTGCGCATTGACCCCAAGACATGCAATATACAGGCGTTCGAGATAAAAACAATTGTTGAGAACGTCTCCAATAAAGATGAAGAGGTCCCTATGGAAGAGACCCGTACCATGTATCCTGACAAGGGATTGGGTGATACCGTTGAAGTCCCCATCCCTCTTCATGACTTCGGCAGGATAGCGGCCCAGACCGCAAAACAGGTCATCTTCCAGCGTGTAAGAGAGGCTGAAAGGGACATCATATTTGAAGAATTTAAGGACAAGGTTGGACACATAGTCAGCGGTACTGTATTGAGGAAAGAAAAAGGTAATTTTTACATCACTCTCGGCAAGACCGAAGCTGTCCTGCCCCAGAGAGAGACTTTAACAAATGAGACCCTAAAAAGGGGAGACATTGTAAAGGCATATTTATCTGAGGTCAGGCAGACCTCCAAGGGGCCTGTCCTGGTCCTTTCAAGGTCAGAACCGAATTTTGTAAAAAGACTCTTTGAAATGGAAGTCCCTGAAATCAATGACGGCGTCGTGGTCATAAAAAGCATCGCAAGGGAGCCATGGGAAAGGACTAAAATAGCGGTATTTTCTAAAGACCCATCAATTGATGCGGTTGGCGCATGTGTGGGTATGAAAGGCACAAGGGTCCAGTCAATTGTCAGGGAGCTGAGGGGTGAAAGGATCGACATCATACCCTGGAGCGAAGACCCCCGTATATTCATAGCAAGGGCGCTTACGCCTGCCACTATTGAAAGGGTCGGGGTCAATGAAGACGAAAAAACAGCTATGGTAATAGTTGATGACCAGCAGTTGTCGCTTGCTATCGGCAAACGCGGACAGAACATAAAACTGGTCACAAAACTTACGGGCTGGGAAATAGAGATACTGAGTGAATCAGAATACTCAAAGATAAAGCTGGAAGAAACAGATAAAACACTTGATGAAGCTATAAAGATCGAGGCAAGAAAATTAAAGAGTAATGAGCCATGACCTTTCATCTTCCGTCCAATATATAAAAGGGGTTGGTCCTCACCGCGCGCAGCTCCTTTCCCGCATCGGAATAAACACAGCAAGGGACGCCCTTTTTTACCTGCCTTACAGATATGAAGACAGAAGTTCGGCAAAAAAAATAATCCATCTCTCACCGGACAAACTTAATACCATCTCAGGCAGGATATTAAAAACAGATGTAATCTCACCAGGTTCAGGCCGCTCAAGACTAAAGATATTCGAAGTCATCATAACAGACGGCAGCGCACTGCTCACGGTCAAGTGGTTTAACCAGATTTACCTGAAAAAAGTATTCAGTCCAGGACAGGAAGTTGTATTGTACGGGATGGTAAAACATGGCTTTCGCGGGGCAGGCTATGAAATGGTGAACCCGGAATATGAGATACTGGACGGGAATGATGAAGATACAAACCATTTACACACCGGGAGGATCGTCCCGATCTACCGGTCAACAGAAGGCCTGAGCCAAAAGCAGCTAAGGAACATTATTTTTTCTGTCCTCGAAAATCATCTGTCAAATATACAGGACCCTGTTCCTGCTGAAATCATAAAGGCATATGCCCTTCATGATCTCCGTGAAAGCCTGCAAAATGTCCACTTTCCACCTGCATCCTCACTTGAAGACCTGAACAGGGGTACAAGCCCCTTTCACCAGAGACTCGCATTTGATGAGCTGTTTACGCTCCAGCTTGGACTTGCTGCCATTAAAAAAGGAGAGACACTTGAAAAAGGTATTTTATTTTCGCCTGACAGAAGATACACCAATATTCTCCTGAAAAAACTGCCGTTCAAACTTACCGGTGCCCAGGAAAAAGTATTAAGCGAAATACTTAATGACATGCGGAAACCTGTGCCTATGAACAGGCTCATACAGGGGGACGTAGGGTCTGGAAAGACCATAGTAGCGCTGCTCTCAATGCTGACTGCCGTTGAATGCGGGTACCAGGCAGCTCTGATGGCACCGACAGCGATCCTTGCTGAACAGCACTATATAAACATGCACAGTCTTATTGAAGACTTGGGGTTGAGTATCCACCTGCTCACCGGCAGCAAAAAAAACAAGGGTCTCGATACAATCGCATCCGGCGATGCAGACATTGTGATAGGGACACACGCGCTTATCCAGGAGAGTGTTTCATTTAAAAAACTGGGTTTTATAGTAATAGACGAACAGCACAGGTTCGGCGTAATGCAGAGGGCGACCCTGAAGAAAAAGGGGATAACCCCCGATACCCTGATAATGACTGCCACACCTATCCCAAGAACACTAGCTCTCACACTTTACGGCGATCTAGACTACTCCATTATAGATGAGCTGCCTCCAAACAGGACCCCGGTAATAACAAGACTTCTTTATGAAAAACACAAAAACATCATTTACACACAGATTGAGGATGAGGCAAAAAAGGGAAGACAGATTTATGTAGTGTATCCTGTAATAGAAGAATCAGATAAGACAAACCTGAAGGCAGCCATTACCGGCATGGAGGCCTTCAGGCTGAAATTTCCTCATCTGAAAGTTGGTTTGATACACGGCAGGATGAAACCTGCTGAAAGAGAAGAGGTCATGAGAGGGTTCAAGGACGGCAATATTACCATACTCGTATCCACAACAGTAATTGAGGTCGGAGTTGATGTGCCTAATGCAACATTGATGGTCATAATCCACGCGGAAAGGTTTGGCCTTGCCCAGCTGCACCAGTTGCGCGGGCGGGTCGGGAGGGGAAGCGGCCAGTCCTGCTGTATCCTTTTGTGCTACGGGGCTTCCGAAGATGCAAGAAGCAGGCTCGATGTAATGGTAAGGACCAACGACGGGTTCATTATCGCAGAGGAAGATCTCAATATTCGCGGTCCCGGTGAATTTTTTGGCACAAGACAGTCAGGCCTGCCGGACTTAAAGGTTGCAAATCTCATGAGAGATGTTAAAATACTGGAGTCAGCTCGCAAAGAGGCCTTTTCCCTGATAGAAAGAGAACCTCTGCTTGAAAGTCATCCTCAACTCAAAAGTGCGATTGAGGATTTCTGGGGAAAAAGACTTGAACTGTTTAAAACAGCATGAAGGAACAAGGATAAATTATGCAGGATGAAGGTTGAATATAAAAATAAAACAATTTTTCAGCCTTCAACCTTCATCCTTTGATTAAGGAGGGCTTATGTTCAGCAGGATCATAAAAGACCTGGAGAATGGCATCAACAAGATCAGATGGTTCTCATCCCTGCTCTCTGAAAGGGTAAGGATAGAGGTTGCTGTTTTCAGGCTTCTCTACAAATCAGAGGAACTAAAAAAACAGAAAGACGAATTACTGAAACAGATAGGCGAAGATGTTTATGCAATGAGAGGCAAGGACAAAAATGTTTATTCAAACAGGGAAATTGCTGAAGCTATAAAAGAGCTGGAAGGACTTGAGCCCGAGATAAAAGAAAATCTTGAGAGGGCCTCAGAGATAAGCAGGATAATACCTTGAACCCGATCCAGGTAATGACCTTTATTTTCGGCCTTATTGTCGGCTCTTTCCTGAATGTCTGTATTTACAGACTACCCCGCAGCATGTCTATTATCATGCCTCCATCGTCATGCCCTGCCTGCAACACCCCTATCAAACCATGGGAGAACATACCTGTATTAAGCTATATATTTTTGAGGGGAAAGTGCAGGGGATGCAGCGGCAAGATTTCCATGCGCTACCCATTGGTTGAACTGCTTAACGCTGTCTTCTACCTTGTTGTTTTAAAATATTTCAGCATCGGCTGGCATCTGCCTTTTTTGTTTGGTTTTGTTTCAGCAATAATCGTAATAACCTTTATAGACCTTGATTTCCAGATCATTCCTGATGCAATAACACTTCCAGGAATAGTTGTCGGAGTTTTAGGGGCATCCCTGTTTATTCCTGATCCGTTTATCAGCCGGCAACTTGCCTTTAACCAGCAGACCTCTTTAGTCGTAGGAATTATAAACTCCCTAATAGGTATGCTCACCGGCGGCGGGCTTTTCTATCTTATAGCCATCCTGAGCAGGGGCGGAATGGGGGGCGGCGACATTAAGATGATGGCGATGGTCGGGGCCTTTATGGGCTGGAAGGCAGTGCTTCTTACCACCTTTATCGGAAGCCTCACAGGCTCTGTAATCGGCATATTTCTCATGGTATTCAAAGGCAAGGGCAGAAAGACAAAGATACCTTTCGGGCCTTTTCTTGCATGTGGTTCAGTCGTGACGTTATTTTTCGGAGGCAGGATACTGAAATGGTATTTTGGACTCTGAATAAGGTAAAATAACAGATAGTCGATTTTTTCAGGCGGACATTCCTTTCAGCAGGACCTTAAAAATGTTTTGCTCCCGGAGTTTTCCTATAGCAGGATTTCGATAACAATAAAATGCGAGGTAAAGATGATACGTGAAGATTTAAGAAACATAGCTATTATTGCCCACGTTGACCATGGGAAAACGACCCTTGTTGACGTAATGCTGAGGCAGGCAGGCATATTCCGCGTTAACGAAAAAGTCCAGGAAAGGGTCATGGACAATATTGACCTTGAACGTGAGCGGGGTATTACCATAATGGCAAAGAACACTGCCGTTGAGTATGATGGGGTAAAGATCAATATAGTTGATACTCCGGGTCATGCTGATTTCGGAGGAGAGGTCGAGAGGACACTCAAAATGGTAGACGGGGTCCTGTTACTGGTTGATGCGTCTGAAGGCCCTTTGCCACAAACCAGGTTTGTCCTGAAAAAAGCACTTGAACTCGGACTGCCTCAAATACTCGTAATAAATAAAATAGACAGGCCTGATGCAAGGATACAGGAAGTCCTCAATGAAGCATACGACCTCTTTATTGACCTTGATGCAACTGAGGAACAGCTTGAATTCCCCGTTGTTTACACAAATGCAAAAAAAGGCATAGCAAAACTGAATCTGGATGACGAATCCGACTCCTTGAAAGTACTGTTTGACCTCATTATCAAAACAATACCCGCGCCTGTTGGCGACCGGGACGCTGTATTACAACTCCTCGTCTCAAACATAGACTACAACGACTATGTCGGCAGGCTTGCAATTGGCAAGATATTTTCAGGCACGGTAAGAGTTGGGGACCCGGTGGCCATGATACACGGTAAAGACGACATGGTCAAAACAAAGATTACCTCCATGTACACCTTTAAGGGACTCGAAAGAATAGATGCAAAAGAGGCCGCCATCGGAGACATTGTCGCCCTCGCAGGTCTGGAAGGCATAAACATTGGAGACACAATCACAGACATTGAAAACCCGAAGCCCTTGCCGAGAATAACGGTTGATGAGCCCACAATATCAATGGTATTTTCAGTCAACACCTCACCATTTGCAGGAAGGGAAGGAAAGTATGTCACCTCAAGAAACCTGAGGGACCGCCTCGAAAAAGAGCTGCTTTACAATGTGGCCATCAGGGTCAATTTCGAAAATACGGATTCTTTCAAGGTAATGGGCCGTGGTGAATTGCAGCTTGCCATACTCATAGAGATGATGAGGAGAGAGGGGTATGAGCTTTCGGTCGCGATGCCAGAAACAATAACGCGAGAGGTAAACGGCCGTGTGGAAGAGCCGATGGAACTCCTTGTCATTGACGTGCCTGAAGAATTTGTTGGGGTAGTCACACAGAAAGTTGGAATGAGAAAAGGCAAGATGCAGAAGATGCAGAACAATGGACACGGCAGAGTGAGGCTCGAATTCAGGATCCCTTCAAGGGGCCTGATAGGCTTCAGGTCCCAGTTCCTTACTGACACAAAGGGCACAGGACTTTTAAATCATCTGTTTGACGGATATGAGGCATGGCATGGTCCAATGTCAAAGAGACAGACAGGCGCTCTTGTAGCTGACAGGGAAGGCAAATCTACAACATATGCACTGTTTCATCTCCAGCCCAGGGGGACGCTTTTCATAAAGGAAAGCACCCACGTTTATGAGGGCATGATCATAGGTGAAAATTCAAGGGACAATGACCTTGACGTAAATGTTATAAAAGAAAAGAAAATGAGCAATATGAGGTCTTCAGGCGCAGATGAAGCACTTCAGCTTGTGCCTCCAAGGATGCTGAGCCTTGAGCAGGCGGTAGAATTCGTAAAAGAAGACGAGCTTGTCGAAATAACTCCCCTTTCCGTCAGGATGAGGAAAAAGATACTGGAGCAGAATAAAAGGCCAAAAATACGAGGGTAAAATACCCTCCCCCATATTCAAGCGGAATACCTGATTCAACGTAAACATGTCATGTTGCAAATGATACCTTGACAAAAAAAAGTCACTTTGACTAAAGTTTATGAGCACTAGGTAACCGTTTGCCATGTCAAAAATATCTTCAGGGATAAAAACACTCGATCATATGATCGACTTTCTGTATGTCGGTGACAACGTCATATGGGAAGTCGATGCCGGAACATCATATGAATTTTTCATGCGCAGCTTTATCAGGCAGTCGTTTGAAGAATCTCAAAACGTAATATATGTAAGTTTCAACAAATCACCGCAGAGCATCCTGAACGAAATTAAAACTATCATCAACCCCAAGTTTTTTGTGTTAATCGACTGCTTCACGTCCGGCAAAGGGAAAAATGATCCGACATTTCTGAAATTCTATAAAACCCCCTCCGAGTTTAATATCGTAAGGAGTGATAATGCGCAAGACATCAAAACGTTTACTGCAACTCTCAACAATTTGGAGG